>Ga0307516_10000235_pt1 | contig 71100 bp, 91 predicted proteins | sample 19_EM_MG_FD_203310 | JGI IMG/M metagenome (GOLD analysis project Ga0307516, IMG submission 203310) | Populus trichocarpa ectomycorrhiza microbial communities from riparian zone in the Pacific Northwest, United States - 19_EM | ecosystem: Host-associated > Plants > Roots > Unclassified | place... | reverse complement strand
GCTAACCACAGCAGTCACCGCGGACCGCTGTTGCGGCTTTGGCCCGCGGGAGTGAGTGCTGCACCTCTGCTCGTGACCATCCATGCGATCTACAAAAACCATGACGCAACCGGGGGGGGGGGGGGGGCGCAACTAGATATAATCTCGCTCGCTCGCCCTCCGTCTCCTTCTGACGACACCGATTCCTCGGTTCACTACAGCTGCAAAAAAACCAACTACAATCATCCTCAACTACTACCCTCCTCCACACGAAAAAAAAAAAAACGTCTCGAGAATCCGATTGATGGCGTCCTCGACCTCGACCTCGACCCACCACTCCAAGACGCCGATCGTCACCGACGTGCGCACGGGCGAGGAGCTGCGCGGCGCGTCGGGCTCGGCACACAAGGCGGGCGGCGGGCCGCAGCCGGGGATGGGCAGCCGCGCTGTCGACACGGAGGAGACGGGCACGGACAAGAGCACGGGCGGGGTGTACGGAAAGCGCGGGGAGGACGGAGGCAGGGGCGGCGCGGGGGCGGGCAAAGTGGAGGGGGCTTGAATGGGTTCGATCCGTATATGGGCAGGCACCTATAGTAGGTAGCCATTGTATCATTATCGTCCACTCTCTTGCGAGTGAAACCAAAAAAAACAAAAAACAGATGGAAACGCTGTAGTCCCATGCTACAATCCGCACCGCACCGCCCCGTCCACAGATCGTCCTGCCAATCGCTGGACCAGTTGTACTCGGCCATGCGGACAACTGGTAACTAGTTGTCCTCGCGCCCACGGATTGAAACGATCGCACCAGCCACCGTCGGCATCCGCCACACGGCATGCGACGATAGGCCGAGACGGACTGCTATTTCCAGCCAGCCCTAACTAGTTGCCAAACGCCGAAAGCGAACGCGAAACCGAACCCGAAACGACGCGGAGATAGACCTGACAGGGGGGAAAGGCCAGCCGATCTCCCAGACGTGCTGGCTGGCAGGGCGGCGCCGATTGGCCCGCGGTTTAAGCGCCGGTCACGGCCTGTCACCTGTCACCCGTCACCCGTCAGCTCGCGCCTGTCAGAAACACTCCCAAGCGGCGACGGATGGCGGGAACAGCGAGTCTTTGGTCTTTAAAGGCGGCCGGAATGCACGCGCAACCTCCACCCAGCACGCAGACACACAGACAACAGACAAGCCCCTCGCAGCCACTCGATCCAGTCCATCGCCGCCATTCGATCCACAGTCCATCGCAGCCACTCAATCCGCAGTCCATCGCACGATCTTCCGCCGTATCCGTCCTTCTCCCTCTCCCGACTCGTCATGCACTTCCCCTTCCTCCTCCCCCTCTTCCTCCTCCTCACCACACTCACCCTCGCCCTGGCACTGCCCCAATCCCGTCAAATACGCCCCTTCGCAACCTTCACCGCGCACTCTTTCGCCGAGGAGCAGTTCGCGTGCGCGACGGTGCGCACATCGACGCCGGTGGCGTCGCTGGCAGCGGCGCTGGCGGCACTGTCCGGCTCCGCCAGCGGGGGCGTGCACTGCGCGCCGTCCGCGGCGGGCGAGGAGCGGATCGCCGCCGGGCTCGTCATCGTCTCCGCCGGCGCCGGGGGAGGAGAAGGAGAGCGCTGTTTCCGCGTCGCAACGGCGGTCGACCAGCTCGTCGCCCGGTGCGCGTTCGACGGCCGCGTGGGCGGACGTCTCACGCTGCCTGGTGGAGGGGTTGTTGTTTCCGTTTAGCCGGGGGCGAGGAGGGATGGGGGGGGGGGGGGGGTTACTGTATTCTGTATTGGATGTTTCGTTAATGCTGATGAGTTCACTTTGTTTGGCTTGACTTGGGCGGAGCGGGGTGGGGTGGAGTGGAATCGTTGTCCGCTTCTGGACGTCGAGTCCCGCGCGGGAGTGGGCTTTGCTGTGGGTCTTCCAGCGGACTGGACTGCACTGGACCGGACCGGACTGGACCGGACTGGACCGGAATGGACCGGAATGGACCGGACTGGACCGGACTCTATCGCCGGACCGGGCTGTCCGTGCCCGGCCGCGACACGCTGCGTATGCAAATGGGTCCGTAGCTACCGACGGGACGGAATGCAGTTTCACGCGATGTCGTCACTGCGGGATACGATGGGGCATGTATGTACACGCGGTTCTATTGCGGCCGGCTATGTACATATGAGGCAACTATGGGGCAGCTGACCGTGATGTGCCTCTGCGCGCCCATCCGCGGCTAGATGTCCAGCGCCTCGCGGAGCGAGTACGATATCCATAGCCTCGCGGCGAGCGCGACGAGAGCGACGAGAGCGACCCAGCCGTACGCGAGGTAGCCGACGTTGAGCCACACAGCGCGGGCCCAGTACTGGTGCTCGGAGCTGTTGGCGCCGAGGTTGATGACCGCCTCCGGGCGTGCGAAGAGGCCCGCCGCACACACGCACGTGTGGAACGCGCCGGCGAGCTGCAGGATGGTGCCGCCAATCACGACTCCCACGGCGTTGCCCCAGAGCAGCGTGCTATGGGCGGCGGCGACGGCGCGCGCAAGGTGCGGCCGCGTCCGCGCCGGGACGAAGACGCGCGCGACCCGTAGCAGCGCCACGGCGAGCGACAGCGCGGCGTACAGCAGGTGGTTGGCCGAGCGGCAGCCGAGCGCCACCTTCGGCGTCGTGTACGAGACGAAGGCCGCCGTCAGACACGGCACCAGCACGAACGTCCACGACAGCGCCTGGCAGACGGCGTAGCGCGTCTTCGGGTGTGGCCTGCTCCAGTGGTCGAGCCAGAACAGCTGGTAGCGCAGCACCCCGCGTGGCGGACGGCACACGTCGACGCCGCGGTCAAAGAGCCACTTGTTCCACCTGAGCGCGTTCAGGTAGCGGTCCGCGAGGGACACCGCGCAGACCTCGATCGTGCCCTGGTACTTGACCGCGCGGCTGCCCTCGAGCGTGTTGGGGCACGGGCTTGGCAGCGCCGGCTTTTCCGCGACCAGGGAGGCCGCCGCGAGCTCGTACAGCGGTCTGGCGGGGCCCACAGACCGGTCCCAGCCCATCAACTCGGTCTCGGCGAACGTGTGGTTCTCGACCACGCCGCGGAGCACGACCTCGAGGCTGCTGCGGACGGCCTCGAGGGAGAGATTGGACGCCGAGCAGTTGCTGAAGATGGAGAGAAGCAGGATCCAGTTGTACCAGATGCCGTACGCAAGGCTGTGTCTGAGCATGCTGCGTTAGAGAACAGGAGCGGCGGCTGGAGAATGGACGGACGGACGGACGGATGGAGGCTCTTACGAGGTGTCGTTGTCGCCCAGCTTGCCGTAGGCATCGTGGAAGACCGCGGCCGCGACGCCGACGTAGAACACGACGGGCAGCGTGACGGCCATGTGGAACTTCCGGCGCGCCGCCAGCATGGTGCGGCAGGCCGTCTTGGAGTATTCGCGGGCCTTGTCGAGGCCGGACAGGATCTGGAAGGTGGCGCGCACGATCGGGGTCTCAATGTCGACCTGTCCGGCGAGGAGCACGGTGATGATGAGCGACCGCTCGCGGAACCCGTTCTCGGGCCGCTTGAGACAGCAGACGAGCGTGACGTCGTTCATCACAGCGGTCAGCGCGCCATCGAAGGCGCTGACCGGATCGCCCAAGATATACATGTAGCCCAGCACGGCGTCCAGCCAGTTGAACACGAGCTCGTCGAGCCACACTCGCCAGCCCGGACGTTGGGTCGGCGGCGGCAGGTGCTCGGCGACCGGACAGAGGAAGAGCATGGCCGTGGCGGGTATGACCCACGAGACGAACGGCGTCAGCCACTGGCTGGTCTCGGCGACGCGGAACAGGCCTTCGGACGGACAGTTGCGCTGGCACCAGTCCAGCGAGGTTAGGATCGGGGGAGCGGAGCGTCGGAGGGGATCGGCTTCCGACTGGTTGTAGGCCGAGTAACATGCATCCCACTGGGACGCAGCGAGGTCGGCGGGAACTGGAACTCTGGTGCAACACTGGGCGAGATCAGTAGCAGCGCGGGCGATCGCGGCGATGTGCGTGAGGAGGAGGACGGCCGACGCCAGCGGGAGAGGACCCATGACGACGGGGCGCCGTTCATCTAGATCGGACTGGCGGCTCCAGAATCAGGGAGCCACAGCGCAGAGTCGCGGGGGTGCGCTGTGGTCGTGCGGAAACACGTATATATAAGCAGGCAGTCTGAAGGGCGGCGGTGCGGAGGACGTTACCGACAATGCTGGCGGGGAGTCGACTGAGTGCTTATATATCCGGCTGCTCCCGCAGTCCATTCCATCGCAGCCTACCGTCCGACGTCCGCGATTCCTGCTGGTGCTGGACGCTGGCTGGCTGCAACGACGACGGCACCACTCTTGCACACCGATCAACGCATCAGCCAGACAATCCGCCGAATCGGACCAAATGCCGCACCCTTTTCTTCCTTCCATTTAGTCACTAACCGCGTGTGATATCATGTATCTAGATATAGGTCACGGCAATGTACACACTGTCCGGTCCCCGTCCGCTGTCCCCAACCGCACACGACACGCGTTCTATGTATTTCTCGCACTCTCTCGTCTCGAGGGATGTTTGGTGACGGAGTGGTGGCAGAAATGTACGGTTGGGCGTACGGTGGGGGAAGCATACGTACCGTGCTGTCTTGCATTGCATTGTATTGTGTGGTGCTGGGTGGGATTCACGTGTATGTTTATTCGATCGTATCACACGATTCGGCGAGATAGGGATCAACGTCCCGGATGGACTTCTGGGGGGCATCGACGGCGTTCCAGCCCCGCCACTTCGTCGCCGGACCAACTGGCTCAACCGCGACAAAAGCGGCAACCACTTGCGGGCGGTCGGGCGAAACCCCCACGGGCACTGAAGACGACAGGACGTCGAGGGACGTGACCTGGTATCGCCGGACGTTCGGGAGGTGCATCGACGGACGGGCCACTGCAACGGGCGCAGAGATGTCTGCAAGTCTGGGATTCACAGTGCCTGCTCTCGGTGGTGAGTGATTGGAAGCCATATCCGACGGTGCTGTCGATCGTGGTTTTTTGGTACAGAAAGTGAGTGATCACGAGTGGGCCTTTTTTTTTTCCATCAACACGGGCCATATATTCATCTTCATCCCTGCGAACGGTACGAACAGGACAAGACCGGCTCCCAACTCCCTCGGCGTGAGAGTTTGCCGCGTGAAGAGGGGGATGGGCGAGCAGTCATTCGGAGCCCCGGTTTCTGCGCAGCGCAAGATGTCAGTCTCGACTTCAACCCGCACAAGATCTGCGCCATCCGATAGCGGTGCGCATCCACAACTTGAAAGAGAGAGAAAAAAGAAACCCGGACATATGAAAGAAAAGGGCACTAGAGGATCATACATGCTGGCATGGGGCCCTTGGGAGGGTACGGGCTGTCGGCGGGCTTGGGACAAGTGCACCACTGTCCCTCCGGGACGCCGCCCATGACCATCGGGATGTGCATACCGCATCCGGCCCAGGTGACACCGGCTGTTTACGTAGCGGATCTCATCAGCGGCTTTCTTTCTGCGAGGGATGGAGATGGCGTACAGCAGGTAGAGCACTTTGTCTTCATACACATCGTGGGGCACGTTGGTGGGGGATGTGCTTAGTTTTGTTCTTGTATCTTGTCGTGGGGGCGCGGATGGCGATGGTGATGACAGTGGCGACGGCGGAGATGATGGAGATGATGGAGATGATGGAGATGATGGAGGTGATGGAGATGATGGAGATGATGATAGCGGAGTTAGTTATGGGCGGGACTCGGGAAGTCAGGGAATGCACATAGATACTGCATATCCACACACAAACGCCCCCGCCATGACGGCATCCGTAAACGGACGGGGCGAGTTGCAGGAGATCGGATAGATAAGATCTGACATAACCAACTAGCCGCAGCGAGACATGTGCGTGCACGTGACTCCGCAACCGAGCACTCTCGCAACCGAGCACTATGTAGTCTATGTATCGAATCTCGCAACCGAGAAAATCCCCGAATATCTATATAGATATCCGCCCTCACGGGTCACGATCCTTGGCTTCTGATCGCTATGCTACATATCGTATCTATGCACGGCTGCAATTGCTCCATCTCCTCGCGTCTGGAATGCAGATTCGCTGCGGCTGGACATCTATCTATCTACATCGTGGGGTGCTTGGGTACGTGGCAGTGCTGACACACCAGCCTCGTTTCGATCTTCGTCACTTGCTTCGCACAGCTCCTTGCCAAGCGCTGTAGAGCATTTCTAGGTCGTGCGCTTTCCAGGAACCGTGGCTCTCTCGTGGGGATATGTATACCTGCTCCGCTCTGCCATTTGCTTCTTCACTGGTTGTCTATTTCCGGTAGGAAGGGAAGGGATGGGAACCTGGCATAGATTATATCTACGCGCACAAATTTTCTGCTGCAAGCCCAGGTCCCAATAATAATCACTTCAACTTCTCACTTCGTTTCAACCCTGTCCACTTGTCCCTGTCCACTGTCCCTGTCCACTGTCCACGGTCCAGTTGTCCCCTTTTTCGGATCATCTCCCGAACTTTCGCTCCCACAGCACCCGCCAAACACAGGAGCCCTCGTCTCGCCGTCAGCATTTTTCTCGCCCCCTGAACCAATTCGAGTGAACCCTTCCCTCCCTTCCTTCCTCTCTTCCTCCCTTCCTCCGTCACCTCCACTTCGCTCCGGGGGGGGAAAGCAAGCAAGCAAAGCAGGCAGCAAGTCGGCTGGGAAGTGGGCGTCGCCGGGACTAGATATCTACGTATGTAGAGTAGAATACCGTCGGATTCATCATCCCTGGCCCCAGGCTCCGATTGTGGCGTGACATTTTTTTTTTTTTTTGATTTTCCCGCCCCTTCCTTCACTCTCCCATGTACTCTGCCAGAGTAGAGTATGCACATATCACACTATTCCCAAATGTCCCAATCGAGTTACCGCGAGGAGGGAGTCTTCGACGGTGTAGAGCACATCATCTTCCGGACACATGCGGACAACGGCGGACCGCGGACGCACTCTTCCGTTCGGGAAGACGCCTTTGTTCATTATTGGATGCCGACGGACGACGACAGATGAAGAATGTGGATTTCTGTTCCTTCTTGCCGGGACATCTGCTTTCGCAGGACGATGAGGTTCCAACGCACGTCTGGCTGGCTGGCCGGCCAAGACAGGTATCTCCAGAGTCCATAGCACTCCGCCGGACGGCCAAGCGCCGCGCCGAATCGACGGATGCTGATGATATGTACCCATACAGCCCATCGAGACCAGCAGTCAGTTCGCCCTGCTTCGGGCGACCGCTTGGGTGGGCGAGGAGGCTCTTGCGCCCGTGTGTATGTATGTGCATACATGTTTTAGAGTACGGGGCCGAGTCCAAGTCCCTGCAATTGCAGATTTTTTGAGGGAATTTGGCATGATGTATCCTATCCATTGCTGTGTATATCTCATCTGCCCGCGTTCCCGGTAGCGGCTGTGTGGTGGTGGGACTGAACTAGGCGAAAAGGCACGCTGCGGCTTGTCAACGGTTAATCCTCCTTCTCCACTCCCTCTCTCCCTCTCTCTGACCGATTCGCGGCTGCTATAAGAACCCGACGGCGGCTGCACACTCTCAGGATACTTTCTGGTTTGGCCCTCTACATTTTTTTTTTTTTTTTTGGTTTTCGGTCCCCACCCCTCCCACGACTAACTGACGGAGTTTTATGGAACTCTCAAAATTGGCTGCATCTTGTTCAGCATTTTGCGACTGGGAGCGTTTCCGGCGGCGTTTCGGAAAAATAGATAATAGTCGAAATCGAACGGTTCTTTTGATTGCTTTTACTTTTTCTTTCGGATTTTGGGGGTTGTCCGACTCGAAGTAATATGGAGATGAAGAATTACGATCATTCCCACGCTGCGGTCTCGGCTGGCGTGGATAATCGGAGATCGAGTAAGTATCCCTTCCATCTTTCTGGCGGTGGTTGATACCCCGTGATGCGAGTCGTTTTTTTTTTCCGTCTGGGAGTGTTGCGGAAACACCCTTTGAATGATGGCGACGACGGGAGCTTGTTCTTTTCCCGTAGAGAAAAGAAGGAGATGCTCGAGCAAGCTAAGCTAACGACCCAACCGCACTCTAGCATCCTCACCACTATCTCCAAAGATCCTCAACTTCGACGAGCACATGAAGACGTACTCGAAAGCCGACCAACACGACAGCAACAAACCAAATTCGCCAGCCTTCTTTGGGCTCGATGGCTTCGAGCTCTCCGGGTTCTACCGTCCGCCCGTGTGGACCGGCGCAGGCAATGCTGCCGATGGTTTGCTCGGTTGCCAGGCTCCGGCTGCGGACGGTCTCGACCTCGATCCGTTCGCGCCGCATCCGCATCCCCGCGAGCCTACCCTTCAAGAGCAGGACGGACGAGGAGAAGAACAGAAACAAGGACTGCAAGTACGAGCAAAGCAACATACATCACTCGAATCAGCACCTCTGTACAAGGGGAAAGCACCAGCTCGGCGTGTCCCACGCTTCCCGCCGGAAATCCACAATGAGATCCTCGCCCATGTGCTCGAATCAGCAGAGATCACGAACTGCAGCTACTGCCACCTGTTCGAGCTCTCGAAGCTGAGCCAGGTGTCGCGGCTCTACCACATGATGGTGCAGCCGTACCTCTACGACACCCTGCACCTCGACTTCACCTCCTCGATCGACAGCAACCTGTCCCTGATCCACCACGCCGACCAGCGACACATCTGCGCCCCGCACCTCAAGCTAGCGTCGAAGCACCTGCAACTCGAGCGGCGGGTGCCGCTGCTCGTGCGCACGCTGACCTCGAGACCTGACATCGCCTCGCGGGTCCGCAGACTGGTGCTTCCCGCCGGCGGAGTCCAGACCTTCCTCACCTGCGCGTTGGAGAAGACGCTGCTGCCGGACCTGATCGGCTGTTGTCCGAACCTGGCCGAGGTCGACGGCGTGGACAACCTCCTCATCCGGCAGTTCTTCTCGGGCGAGCACTACTGCTTCGACGGACAGGACCCGCAGCAGCACGGCGTGCTAGCCAAGACGCTGCACGAGAAGCGGACGCTGCGCAAATGGTGCTGGGCGGGAGGGAACGCGGGAGCAAATCCCCGCGAGTTCTGGAACCGCATGTGGGATCGCCATCCGGCTATGGCGGCGATCGATTTCACGGCCATGCACAGACATTGGACGCAGCTGGAGACGCTCGAGATCCGCGACGTGTGGAACATCGACGTCCCGACGATACAGACGATTATCTCCGGCCTGAAGTTCCTGCGGAGGGTGGCGCTGGTCGGGGTGCGCAAGAAGCGCATTGGCAGGGGGGACGAGGGCACCATCCTCGCGGCGCTCGACATTCTGCCGAACTCTGTCAAGGAAGTGGAGCTCGGCGATGTCACGGAGGAGTCGTTCCTGACAGACGTGGCGGAATGGGTCAGGGTGCGACACACGATCAAGGAGTTCAGCATGCTCGCAGCGCTCAAGATCACGCGCGTGCCCGTGACGGCCGCGACGCTGCACGGGCTCCTGAAGGCTATCTCGGTGCACAAGGTTACGGGCTTCAGGAGCAGACTCGCGTACATTCCGCTGCTGGACTTTACGCCGCGCAGCTGCTCGGTGGTCAAGTGTCTCGCGCTCGACAACGCCGGGTTCGAAGACGCGTTCGCGGGCGCGGAGGAATACGACGCCGAGGACGCGGGCATGGAGCTGTGCGGAATGGAGGAGCTGCACTGGCGCGTCGCAGGCGGCGGCGAGGAAGGAAAACAGGGACACTTGGAATCGTGGCTCCGGCGCGGTTGGTTTGGGGATCTGAAGCGCCTGGGCTTGGGGGGCGGGCACTGCGAGGCGGCGCGAGAGAGGGGGATCTGTTTTGTTTGAGCACATGGAGCTTCTTTTTTTTCCTTCGTTTTTTTTTCTTTTCTTTTTTTTACTTTTTCCCCACTCTTTTGCCCTCTCTTCCACATGTATTATTGTTAGACATCGCCGGATCTATGGGGGGGTTTCTTCTCCCTCCATTCGCATTTCCCGTTTCCCCCCCCTTTTTTTCATAACACTCTGTAAGTATGCATACCATTGGATAAAATATAAAGCCGTAATAAGTATCCGGATACATACGGAGAGTCCACCGATTGATCGTGTAGGCACCAAATCACGCCACTACATAAGTACTTACATAAAGCTGTGGGCAAACGGTTAGTTACCTAGCAGGTCGTACATATGCGAAAATGATTACATAAACAAGAAAGCTGTGGGCAAACGCGAAACCGAAACCGTCGCACGGGCACGGTTGGCGCGGATTGGTCAGATGGTTAGTTCAGCACAGTCCCCGATCTGTTTATGTATCCTGTCCCAGAGAGGAAATCGTTCACGTGTGTGCGCACACGAACAGTGGGTGAGGCGGGGCGGCAATGCTCGAGCAGTGGCGCGGTATTTCACCCTAGCGGCTTTTACGGACCTCTGGATTCTGGATATCTAAACGGGATAGAATGACGTGGCTGGTGGCTGGTGGCTGGTGGCTGTGGCAACGAGTGATGGCGGGTGGCTCTATCCTTTACTCTTTTCTGTTCTGTAGGCGACCAATCGAGATGAAAAAAAAAACGCCTCTACAATTTCTCCTCACTCTGGTCCCGGAGGAAGGCGCGAGCGGCGAAGACGGCGTCGACGGCCATGTCGTCGACGACGGTGTTGGCCCAGACGCCGTCGGCGACGAGCGCGGCCTTGACTTCCTTCGCCATCTGCACCTGGCGGCTGTTGTACGGCGCGATCTTCTGGTGCTCGTGGTTGTAGCCGCTGGGGATGTCGACGAGGTCGACGCCGTGCGCGTACAGCATCTTCGCGAGCCGGATGGTGCCGGCCAGCGTCCACGCGTTCGGGTACTCGTCCGCGGGCAGCCAGTGGTGGCGCTGACGCGCACGAGCAGCGGCATTGAGCTCGGGATCGTGCCGCGCACAGCTGCCACTGTCTCGAGCAGGATGCGCACGCGGTTGCTGAACATGTCGCCGTACGCGTCTGTGCGCGTGTTGCTGGCGCCCGACGTGAACGAGTGCAGGAGGTAACCGTGGGCGTGGATCTGGACGGAGTCGGCGATTTCGGCGGACGAGAGCTCGCGCGGCGCTCCAGCGGATCGGTCCGCCCATCCGCCGATCGGCGCGCCAGGACCGTCTTGCCGCGCTCGGCGACCAGCCACGGCGTCACCGTCGACGCCTCGCGCCCCGCGTGCGCCAGCTGCACCGACAGGTGCTTCGACTGTGAGTGCACGTACGTCGCGATCCGCGCCAGACTCGCGACGTGCGCGTCGTCCCACACGCCCAGGTCCTCCTTCGAGATCCGGCCTTCCTTCGACACCGCCGCCGCCTCCGTCATCGCCATCCCCGCCCCGCGCGTCGCGATCGTGCCCAGGCGCTGCAGGTGGAAGTCCGTTGCGTGGCCGTTGCCCGCCGAGTACATGCACATCGGCACGCACCAGATCCGGTTCGGCAACGTGCTGCCGCGGATCGTCAGAGGGCGGAAGAATGCGGGCGTGGCTTCTGGAGTCGCGAGGGAGGTGCCGGACGGCACCGCCTGGTGCGGCGTGAAGTAGGGAACGCCCGGAGCGGCGACGTTGATCGGCTGGAGCATCGCCGTGGAGTGATGGATGTCGAGGGTCGGGGATCGTCGGGAGGGGAAGGCCAGACGTTATATCTACGTTCTGCAACGTTACTGCATCGGGATCGGGATAGTATCTACACACCCCACTTTAGCCGAGGATAGCGCAACGACCGCCAGGAGGGCTCTCGTTACATAATGGGTTCCATGTATGTTCAGTAAAGGAAATTTCAACCGTCGAACGACAGAATACCTATCTACTTGCTCGTGTACTTTCCAAGTAGAAACCGCTCTCGCGGCTTTATGATCAACTGCTAGAAACGCCCAGAAAACGGTTCAGCCTTCTTCATTGAATTTTCGTGCGAAAGTCACCCAGTGTGCTTATGTAAGCGATGCAACCACCCAATTTCCACTAGCGCCATCGCTAGCGTCTCGGTATTTGAATGGCCTAAGGAGTACGCGCTCGAATAGATACATACCCTATATGTACCGCCAGTGAGGGGGGTTTATCGTACGAGGACCAAGAAGGCACGAGGCCGAAATGACGATCAATCTGGTATTCAATAAGAAGGGTTGTGTGTATAGGAGTGGTAGAGGTACCGAGAGAGATGTGTCTATCTACTCTATATATGTATGTATCTACAAGAGAAGAAATCCCAAAGCAAACTCCTGCCCTACATATCTCACTGACTCATCGACTTCGCTCTCTAATTCCCATCCTGGGTAATGTGACACCACTAACTAGCGTTTAGCGGCAATAGACCTTCAATCAACATAATTTTCCTCTCCTTTGCACTCCTAAAATCCTAGCTCACAGCACGAGAGATTTTTTTCGCGCAGGCTATCAAGTAAGTTTGCCCAATACGCCCTGACACTACTCGAAGAGTTTCATGCTGAATGCTTGTAGAAATCCGCAGCGACATTTGCCCTCCCCCAGAACCACCGGTACGCTTCTCTACTGTTTCTCCATCGACTACACATTGAATGGATGCACGTATCTATGTGCTCAGATACTGACGGAACTAGGTGTAGTAACCAACAACAATGTCTCACTGCCGGAGCAACTCGAAAGGCGTTGGAACGTCCCAGGGTTCCCCGCCTAGCACCTTTGGCAAGCCCCGCAGCCGTCGTGGTACATAGTGTATGTGGCGGGGGCACTCTCCCGGCGCACACTACAAGCCCCGCAGCTTGCGCGGAAGCATGGTTGGAGAAATCTCCCGTCTAGACCCATCTGAGCTTTCTCTCGTTGACCTTCCGTCTGGTGGCGGTGAAGCTCAAATTAATGAATTGCCAGAAACTTTCAATGCTGGAACAAGCCGTGCCCTGGTAGTTGCCGTAATCTATTCGAGAGGGTCGACTTCCAATCTCTCGTGCGTACATTCGGGATGAAGAATTTCTCTGTGTTCTCTGCAAACGGCGAGGAATCGGGTCTCAGGCTGGCCCACGCCAAGCTCATCACCCATGCTTTTGTCCGTTCGACGTGTTTACGAAGGGGTTGGACCTGCCACGAAGGAGTCCACCCTCATCATATTAGACCCCTCCGATGAGCTCCCTTCTACACCGTTCCCGCCTTTGAAAGTCGATCATGGCGCAGAAGGTCAGATGATTGGAGTTCATTGCCGCGGAAGAGTACTTGCCTGTAAATCGGTCCAAATTCTCGGGCACGACGCACAGTGGGTTGGCGAGTTCTAGTCTATGTATATTCTCAGCAGCATCAAGCACCCACACCTGGTGTATTGTCAGCATGCCTACAAGCGCATGTTTAATCTTTTCATGCTAGTCGAACCGCTCTGCGGTACCAGCTTTGATAAACTTTTTCCCCAGGCTGTCGCCGACCTACCCATCGGGAAAATTACAATCAAGGACTTCCCCTTGAAGCCGTGGGTTTGTCTCTTCAGCTCTGAGCTATCTGCACCGTAACTGCATCTCGCACCAGGACATCAAAGGTGCGAACATTTTTACTAAAGTTTGGAAGAGCCTACGCCTTCCGTGTCTACCTATCCGACTTCGACTCGAGCCACCGCTTCACGGTGACAGGAATAGAGGCTTTTTCCGGCATGCCCGCTTTTATTGCTCCCCGGAGCAACACCCCCAGATTGACAAAGCCACAAATAAGACCTCCCGAAGGTTCTCAGGAGCACCGACGTTTACTCCATCGGAATTTTCTTCCAAGAGTTGGCAATATAGACGTTTCCTCCCCCGGTGGAGGAGTGACCATCCTCCAACAAACATGAGGTGCTCAGAGTGGATGGTTCATGCACACGTTCCGCTGAGTAAGTCAAGATGATTCCGAGGTGTCTCCTGAGGAATAGCCGGCCGCGAGATGGGGTGGTACGAAGTTCCCTCAGCTGCTCACATTCATGGTGCGAACCGGATCGTCGCATATCTTCGGACTGGGTGGCACACAGTCTCGGAGAAGATGGGTGCGGGCAGCCACTGCGGGTGGCCTCAGAGCGACAAGCGGTCTTTGGTTGCCGATAGTGATACGCCATCCCTGGGCGATGGCACCGGCTTACGTAAACTGATGAATGAAGGAAGCCGAGTGAGCGATCGTACCCGTGGGGCGTTCTCCAGATGCTTGCGCGATGATGGGAAGGGTACTGATTTGCTCTCGGGTTTTCGGGTGGGGTGTTCATTTTTTCTTTTGATTCGGTTCCCATTCTCCATACAGGGCTGTAGCAGCCGGGCTACTACAGGATGATCTAGGGGTGCTCACGTTTGTGGTTGCGGAAGTTTTAGGTACTCGCTGTTACATATTTCATGTAGATATTGTGAGGCGGGGCTAGCGTACTGATTAGAGGCGCATATACCTTCGAAGTTGCGTGTAATGTTGCATGAGTTGCATGTGCTCTACGTAGATAGGATCACCAGCTGTGTTGCAAGGTTGTTAATGTGTAAAAAGCGCCAGTGGAGTAAGCCCAACGCCAACTCCGAAATCCCCCCACATCCCCGCATCCGATAGTTGGAGCTAGAAAGTAGCACCTCCGATGACAAATAACCGCTCCTCCTCGCCCTTGATCCACGAAGCGATCCTCTGTGCCCCCTTCGCGATTGCCTCCCGCTTCGCGCCCGGGCCCGCAACGACATACAGCTCAAACGCGGGGAGCACCCACGCCAAAGCCTCCTCTTGCTTACGGCTACAAAAGCACACCTTAAGGTGTGCGCTCTTCTTGTGAACAGCCGCATGCAACTTGTGATATAGCGTCATGACCCGACGTCTGCTGGTCCGCGTAGTGTAGCTATTCCCCCACGCCGGCATCGTGAACTGCACGTTCTGCCTTGAGCGGTAGAGAAAGTGCCGGATCGGCGTGCCGGGAACGATGTCGGTGGGTGCGTAGCGTGGAATCGCGGCTATGATGCTGGACAGTAGCGACGACGATTTGAGGCTGGTGATGACGGAGGCAGCCATCTCGCGCATCTCGAAGAAGGCATCTTTGTTGGCGGAGATCAGGACGACGCACATCTCCGGCTCGAAAAAGTTGATGTAGGCGTGGAGGAAGCCCTTGGAGTTGAACTTGGGCATGCAGATGGGCGTCCAGTGCTCGCTGCCGTCGCGGAAGGTACCCGAATTGAACAGCATGGAGAACAGTAGCTGAAGGTCCGGGGGATGCAGCGAGTGACGCTTCGGACGGACGACTGATACTAATCTCTGGTCTGCCACGATCAAGCCGTAAAGTAGACCTTCGCATCGTGCTTTCAGGAGTATGTTGTTGATTCGTTCTCGGTGCCATTTGCGAATCTTGACGCATTCCAGTGCCGAGAGGAGGACCTGTGGAGAGCCCCGAGTCATACTATCTACCAAGCCATCTAGAAAGACCTCCGTCCCGCCAAGCAATCGGCGCAGGTCGAAATTGTAACGTTGGTTAAAAACCTTGGTGAGCTGGGATAGCGTCAGTGTGGAGAGAATCTGTTGATAGAGAGCATCCAGTTGGGAACGCAGCTGTGTGGGCGTCTCGCCGATCGAGGAGATTGCGACGAGGTAGAGAGGGCCAGAGTTTGTCACGGCGAACCTATGCGTGCCCGATTCGAAGGATTGTAGGGTGTCCGAAGAATCGGCGAAGAAGGAGATGATGGCCTGAATGACACCGATGTAGCTAGATATGATGGTCTCGTTCCCGTACCGCGAGTAGATGGGTTTCCCAGCTTGCGACAGGATGAAGAAGTGCTTTCGCTTTGCACGCCAGCGTATGAGCTGTTCTTCTGCGCAAAGTCAGCATCCCCCCAAGGCGTAGCAGTGTATCCCGAGCGCTACCTACCCTCGCTGAGGCTGTCGTCATCGTCTTCCACGGTGTCGTCATCCTCCTCCTCCTCCTCCTCCTCCTCCTCCTCTGTCTCGTTCACCAAATCCTCGATGAAACAGGTCCCGAATCTCGCCTCGTTCTCCTCCAAGATCTCGGAAAGCATGCTCTCCACGTCGTGTTCAGCCGTAGTGCTGATAGTAGGCGCGTAGCTCTTCACGCTCGTGGAGTCACTAAAAGACGGTGCCGCTGTAACGCTCCCACTGCCTCCCGCAGACCTGACGCCATCCTGCTGCTCGGCATACACGCCCTCCGGCAGCGATATCGCGATAGTAGCTTTGGACTGTAGCCCCGAGACAGCTCTTGCAGCACCCGAAGTACCCTGGCCTGCGGCAGACTGAAGCGAAAGTAGCTGAGATGGCGATTTCGTTATCGGCGGGTGCGGTGACAGCGGTGGATTGAAGTAGTCCTCGTCCATGGCGAGTTCTTCGGAGGAGCTGGTTCCTTCTACAGTCGAAACCGGAGTTGCTCCGTACTGCGATGCGCGAGGGGTCGGAGGGTCATCGTTCGTGATGCCGGGATCGAGTGCCGAGTTTTCCGCCTGTGGTAATTGGAGTTCTTGCAGGCGTGCGGATGACGCGTCGTCTGACATTGAGACCCCTCTGGATTGGGCTCCAAACCACAGCTCAGCCCAGTGAGACAGGTTTGCGGCACCAGATTTTGCGGGGAGGCAGCGCCAACCATGGAAAGTACATGTGTATTCCGGGTAAGCGAGATATCTCCTGTCGACAGGATGCAGTTAGACTATGTGTCAAAAATGAGCAAGGTTGGTGACTAAAAGCGCTAAATACCAGGCACACAGCAAGCTCACTTGAGCAGCCATTTGACCCACAGCCCCACGTCACAGCGATTATGCCCACCATTGAAGTACTACCGCCTCGACCGGGAGCTTCAGCTGGAGCTGGCTGGGCCTACACTACTCTCCCACCAGCGAACTCTGTCTCCGGCGGCCTGCCTGCCTCGACTGGCCGAGGAGCGCGCACGCGCCATTCGAACTTTGAAAACACTGCCGCGCGGCAGAGACAGATCAACAGTCGGATAACTGACCTCGAGAAGGACAACTATCGGGATGTGCACATCCCACTGCCGAAGAAACAATCTGGCTCGCGGGGTGGGTTTCCCTTCGGACGCGGTGAGTAGGTTGTGGCCAATCGCTAACGGGGAGGCGTGAGGATTGACAGCTTCGGCGCGGAGTAAAACCACCTCGACCCAGAACGTCCGACGGATCCTGCTCTCGCAGAAGACATTCGTCAACCATCTCGCGGACGAGGAAGCGTTGAATCCGATCGCCGCTAGGCCAAGGAGAGCCAGCAGTTCCGCGGACCCAAACTCGGATAATGAGATGGAGATTGACGATACGGAACGTGAAGAACCCGCCCTGGAGGACGGCGAGAGCGGTGGCCCACCGCTGGGATATGCCCGGGCTGTCAGCAGGCCGTCGCGCAGACCTAGCCGGACGTTCTGCGAGATATGCGGCTTCTGGGGAACCTACCGCTGCGGCAAGTGTGGTGCCCGATACTGCGGGCTGGAGTGTGGGGAAGTGCACCAGGAAACGAGGTGCCAAAAGTTCTATGCGTGAACGAGTTTGGATTGCTTGCTTGTGCGCAGTTTGCTTTTGGCGTTCACGATATACCAAGACGGGATAATAAGAGCTCTTTGTGCGACAGGATGTCTCCGCAGGAGTACCCTGTGATAGCAACCTGTCGTTGTCAACTTGCGTCAAATGCCCTTCCAGTGAAAGTATCGTGGCATCGGCAAACAGTAGAGGAGTTCTGCAATGCTAACTGGTGGATCGCCGATAAAGCAAACCAGTCGCCATCCCTCCTATGCATGTACTTCATCTATCTATCTGGGTGAGGTCTGGCTGGGTGTCTAATGTTCCATTTAGTCTAGAAATACTCCACTCTATCACAGTCTACTCAATTGACTCTAGATATTTGGACTTTCTGGGAAGCGGAAAGTTTCCGTTTCCTCTTGGTGATGTTTGCGGTGCGGCTAGATATTCGAGTCCTTGGTGCCAGTCGGGTGCTTACGTAATTGTCGAACCAACTCGTATTTTCATTCTTCTAGACATTAAGAACGGACGTTTCCCCTGGGATCTGATACAGTAGCTGGCCTGAAGAATCAAGGACAAAAGGCCGTCTCGACTCTTGAGAAGCACCAGGCTTGGGAAATAGGGGTTGTGTGTACGGGCTCCGTGGTATGCGCAATCAAATCTTGTCTCTTACAATCTAAAGTCGGAATCCCATATTTGGTCGATCGTCAAAGCCGCAACTCTCCCACTCCCCGAGTTCATTGATCACTACACACTCCTTCAATACCTCCCAACTTCTGTGCTCAACCACCATCACCCACGACCGCATCCTCCCTCGCCTTAAGCCCCCCTGTTCCTTGTCAGTCGCTGCCGAGAGAAGCAGCATCTCTTACAGCTCTTCCTCCAAAATAGAATCCTTCACTTCAAACCCAATCCACAGCCGGGTTGCAGTCAGCCAGCGAGAGCGAGGTAACTACCTCAGATACCAGACACACATAGCTTCTGCCCCTCCAACTCCTCCCACCACCTCCAAACAACAACACTGACCATAACAACCGCAACAAACAATACAGTCGCGTCGTCGAATCCATCTACAATAATCGCTTTTGCTCCTCCGCTACGAAGCACGCATCCGTACAACACAACCCCCTTCTGTTTTAGCCGCCGAGCTGCTGTAGGCCGAGAGTTCTGTTGCAAGAGCGAGCCTACAGCATCGCAACAGCTACTGAGCTCCCATCAAACCGCCAAACCCCCGAACCGCGCGTACCGTTACGACAAAGGACCGGTGTTCGGTTTCGGTCTCGGTGCGGACGCCACTCACGCGCTCAGCCAACTCCCCTCGCCAGTATCAATCAAGGACAGCCATGCCTCCAGTCACCTTTGGCGATGTCTATTACCACGAAGCGTCGGACGGTGCTGCCGACGAGGAGGAGGAAACTACACGCTATGGGATGCAACGACTCAGCCTGCTCGGATCGGGGACGGAAGAGAATTCAACGCTGAAGGAGGAAGTGAAGGCGAAACCACTCCTACAAATGCCGAGATTGGAAGGGAACCAGCGGAAACGTCCCTTGAATTTGATCGATTTACCAATAGATGTCTTAAAGGATATCGTCAAAGAGGTGAGCATGAGAGGGAAAGTGAGAAAGTGAAAAAAAAATCCCCAGGCCCCTGTCATCTTGAACGAGGCGGCAACAACATCCTCCCAACCCCCCCTCCACAGCCCAGGGCTGACATTGCGATAAAATGCACGGACATAGGTTACGCACACGAACGACCTCACAAATCTCTGCCTCACTTGCAGATCCCTTCACTCGCTAGCGGTTCCGCAGATATACGCCCGCTTCGATATCGTGTGGCCAGATGCCGCTACAACTGGCGAACGGGTGGGCGTTGACGCCTTGACGCACGGACTGGCTACCCTAACCAATGTCACGAGGAGGGGCAACGATCATGCGCGGTGGGTCAAGAAGTTTTCGCTCGGAAATGGACCGGGAGAGTGGGTGATGGAGTACAACATCAACAAGGAGGGTGGGAAGATGTTGGGAACGCTCGTGAACCTGGGCATCAATCGCATGGAGTGCTTGGAGACGTTCTCGTGGGACATGCCTACCGGTATTCTGCGCGACGTTTTCATGTCGCTGCACGACCTCAACGGAACGCTGAAGAATGTACACGTCCGATTCCACGACAACAGGGAAACCACGACACCGACCAGCCATGATCCCAGCAGAAAGGTGGAAACGCCAACGTTCAAGGGTTTCAAGGGGCTCAGGTCGCTGAGTGTGCTGGACATCGACGAGCGACAATATCTGGAAGAGATGGCGTTTGCGATTGAAGAGAGTGTTGACAATCTGAGGGAGCTGAGAGTTGGCCTTGCCGAACATATGCACCTGACCAATCGATGGATCAAGGATTGGGACGAATTGGAGCTCACCCATGCCGAAGATGGCAGCAGTTCGTCTGTTGGCGGCGGAGTCTTGGGACTGCTGTTTGGGCGCATCGTCAATTGGGGAGAAGGCAGACGGAAACGGCGAAGCAACCGACCTGAGGACGCAGGCGCTATCGTTCCTCCTCCCCCACCCCCTCCCGCCAATGTTATCGTTGCGGCTATCGGTACTGCTGTTAGCGCCGCTACCGGCAATCCAGCTGCTGTTGTTTCAGCTGCCGTTACTCCCGCGGCTGTTATTGCGGCAGCAGCGTCCGTAACCAGTGAGACGACTCCGACCGTGGCCCCAGCAAACGTCGGGGATGCTGCTGTCAGCGACGCCGCTGGCGGCCTGGCGAATGCGAACGCTGCTAGCGATTCTGCCCCCATCAGCGGAACGCCACTAGTCGTGGCTCATGGCACGGCGGTTCCTCCGGCTCCCGTGCAATCATCGTCGCCGACTGCCCCATTAGCACCCTGGCCATCCTTGGAAGGTCTACTGGAAATCAAGAGCCAGCCAAGGCCCTACAATGCGCAGTTTGAGAGTAAGCCTTCGAAGCAACTGAGGCTGGAGACCCTGGCTCTCGAACGAGTGCCGATATCGATCCCCATGCTGGTTACCGCAAAAGCCATCGACTGGACCTGCCTCTCGAATCTCACAATCGTCAACTGCTACAATCACGACCGGTTCTTCAAAGCCTTGCGTCGTAAATTCTCTCCTTGCTTGCCTCCAACGGTAATTCACACCACCGGTATCAACCCCAAGCATGGGCACCCCTCATTATCCGGACATCGAGTGAGAGGCACGCACCACACCGTGCCTAGCCCGTCGGACTATAAACTCCGGCTGAAGAAGCTGCACACGGACTGCGTCACGCCTGTGTTGATCGCATTTATAAGGGACACTCTGCCGCCCAATTCGCTCGAGATCTTGTTTCTGCAGGAGACGGCGAACGATAGCACTGTGACCATGGACATCATCTACAAAGGTGCTATCAGGAGACATAAAGGTAGCTTGAAAAAGCTATTGGTCAACTCGAAGCATAACGATGATGCCGATGGCATGTTCAAGTGGACTTTCAAAAAAGAGCATTTGGCTTTCATCAGTAGCGGCAAGATGCCCAACCTGAGGGAGCTCGGGATGGCGTTGGAATACAGCGATTGGGTATGTAATTCGCGCAGAGTAGAGAACCTTGTTGCTTACAAACGGACAGCATTACTTCCTGACTCGGCTACCACACATGCCGCAACTACGGTCGCTTTACCTCACATATATCCGTGACACGCCTCACCTCTCCGGTTTCGCCCCTAGGGAACTCGCTAACCAAATCGTCAATACCGTTATCTTGCGTCCAGAGGTTGAACTATGCTATGTGGGCATTTTGAACAAGTGCTTCGAGATCCTGGAAGGTCGAAGTGACGACCCCGACCTTCCTGATCTTCCTGAACCCCAGGCTCCCGATGGTGTGACTGGAGGACCGCCAGTTCCGCCTGGACAAGACTCGGATGAGGAAGAGGAGAGTGAGCTCGACGACGATGATGAGGAGGATGACGACCTGGTCGATGATGACGCCGAAGACAGTGAGAGCGACGGCGGATATACTGAGGACGAGAAACAGAAGACGGGGATCAGGTTGAGAGAGATTCTGTTCTACGATGACAAGGTGGAGATTTTCCGTGCTAGGAATGCCAGTTTGTGATTGATGCGATTGTTTTGGTTGGGCGGAGGTTTCATATTTTTGGTATTTTTCTGTTGCGATTCTTTCCCTCTGCTTCCTGTATCTTCCTCCCCCCCATTTCTTACTCGTGGGAAGGCGTATAATGGGTTGCGGTTTGCATTTTAGACCTGGGGGTCTTTTTTTACTTTTTTTTTTTTTTTTTTTTTTTTTTTGCTTCCTTGTCTTCCTTGTTCTATTCTAACCGTCTATTTCCATGCCTGAACGATGACCATGATTATACGTGCCTAAGCATATCCGAACTGTTTTCTGATTTCCTTTTTTCTGCAATGGCTTTGTTACCTTAGCAAGTATTCACTCGCTGCTGTTGAAGTTTGTCCGCTACCGATCTATCACCTGGCCAGGGAGAAAATATCGGTGTATTGTTCGTTTTAGATGGTATCTTACTGGTGTTGATGAAAACTTGACGGCTGTCTGAACGGTATGTAGTATTCGTGTTCTCACCAACTCCGTCATTTCGCTTTTCTGCTGCGGCTTTTCCGTTTAATTTCTGGATTACGTCATTTACTGTGTTCGGAATAGATACTCCTATGCTGTGGGCTGAGGCTATCGATGCACCTGCTTCTCTGAGCGGAGTACTGCCTCCGTATGATAACTCGCAGGCAGAAGCGTGAAACCAAAAAAAAAAACGGGGGAATTGATACCGTAGCAACACTTAAGTGCTCTCTGCACCGCTGCTTCTTTACTATTCAACACCTTAGGAATATACGGTATTTGCATGTTCGTCGGATTAATACAGTGCCATGTTTGTGTATGATACGTCGAAACTGATGCCCACCTACAGTCTTGGCATTCACGTATAGTAATTGACATTCAGGCTAAGTTTAATACTCTAGCTGACTGGTCTCTTACTAACTGTCTTAACTACCTCATTAGCTATCGTGAACCGTCTACGTCGCCCCACTTCAACGCGCACTCACCCCCCACGTCCGCCGCGATGAAGTTCCGAATAGCAACGACCGTCTTTCTCTCGCTCTTGCTGCAGCTATCATGCATTCCCGCACAACACACTTCCAATTGGGCGGTGCTAGTGTCCACCTCCCGGTTCTGGTTCAACTACCGCCACCTGGCAAACGTACTCTCGATGTACCGCACCGTGAAGCGTCTCGGCATCCCGGATTCGCAGATCATCCTGATGCTCGCCGACGACGTCGCTTGCAATCCGCGTAATGTCTTTCCAGCGTCGGTATTCAACAACGCGGACCGTGGGCTGGATCTGTACGGAGACAATATCGAGGTCGACTATAGGGGGTACGAGGTCACGGTCGAGAACTTCATACGCCTCCTGACGGACCGCGTCGAGCCCGATACTCCCAGGTCGAAGAGACTCCTGACCGACGAGCGGAGTAATATCTTCGTGTACATGACCGGCCACGGCGGCAACGAGTTCCTGAAGTTTCAGGATGCAGAGGAGATCAGTGCCTTCGACATCGCCGATGCGTTTGAGCAGATGTGGGAGAAGAGGCGGTTCGATACCCACCCTCCCTGTCCTGTGCGCAATGCTGATGATCGAGCGTGGATCAGCTACCACCAAATGCTCTTCATGATCGATACTTGTCAAGCGAACACCATGTACAGCAAGTTCTACAGCCCGAATATCCTGGCGACCGGCTCGAGCAAACTGGACCAGTCGTCCTACTCCCACCACGCCGACAACGACGTCGGCGTCGCAGTGATCGACCGCTACACGTACTACAACCTCGAGTTCCTCGAGACGAACGTGCAGAACGCATCGTCGAAGCACACGATGAAGGACCTGTTCGACTCGTACGACACGCAAAAGATCCACTCGGACCCGGGAGTCCGCACGGACCTGTTCAATCGTGCGCTGGACGAGGTGCTGATCACCGATTTCTTCGGGAACGTCCAGAACGTCGAGGTTGACGGGAACGGCGAGGAGGAGAAATGGCGAGTCGATGCGGGAGAGCTGGCCAAGCTCGCGGCGAACATCACCGTGCCCGGAAGGAGGAAGAGCGCAGCGGAGAAAGTGGCGGGGGAAACGCGGAGACCCGCGATCAAGAAGGTCAAGGCGTTCAAGGTGCAGCAAGAGAAGGGCTGGCAGCAGAGTGTGGTCGGGCTTGCCGCGCTGACAGTGTGTGCGGCCGCTTGGTTCGGCGGTATGTGGGTGCCGAAATAGAGCTGTGTAGGAATCATTCCGTATGTATTTTTTTCACCTGCGGGTGTGGCGTTTTTCTTTGGGCGATGAGTGTCTTTACATAGCTACTCCGCTTCTGTCCCGCAAGGGAAAGAGAGTGTAGGAGGATGTTATGCGCGTCGATTTTGGATATACCAGTCTGTACAATTCGTTTCTCCTTTCTTGTCATTGTAGAACAACGATATGGATGGCCGGGGATTGGGATGAATAGCATGTTGATTGTACTGAGGAGCATCGAGCAAAGGGATTGTATTTTTACATATACAAGTACTTACCCGACCTCACCGTTAGCCATCACTCGTCCACTGCGCATTCGCTCGCTCGCTAGCTATTCCTGTACACATGCGCCGGAGTCAAAACCAACAGGCCCGATGACTGGCAGAACGAAACCTCGTCGCCGCGCTCATGCCGGCTTCGTAGACGTTGGTTCGTGGTGGTGGCGGCGGCGGCGGCAGTGTCATGGAGGGTCACTCGTGTCGCAGTATTTTTTTGGGTGGGGGTATGGCAGGACATTATTCCGGCTACTATTTCACCACGGATGCTTCAAGACACTTCGGATGAGCTATATAGATAGTGCAGCTGTCTACCCAGCAGACGTCCGCCTCTCCTCCCCCCTCCCCCCCACTCTCTCTCCCCCCCCCCCCCCCACCATCTTCCCTACAGCTCACCGTCCTCCAGGATGTCCCAGGGCCTCCATCTCCAACAAACATTTGCAAAGCATATTGGCGCGCGCGGCGGACAGCAGTTTCCGTTGAAGCAGGCGGTCCAGCTCGGGTGGCAGGAGACGCCGACACCGACGCCGGTGGCGAGAGGCGAGGCCGAGGCTGCGTCTGTGGAGAGCAGCGCGGACGCGGTGAGTAGGAGCACGGTGAGCGGGCGCATCTGCGGCGGTCGGGAGGCTGGTCAGCGAGAGAGCGGGATCTGTGGGGGGGATGGAGACTCACGGTTGTGGGTGTCTGGGCGGTGGTGGAGCGAGTTGGGTGGATGGGGAGGGCAGGACGGTACAGAAGGTGTATATAAGTGCGGTGGCTCACGTCGGGGAGCTCCTTCTGGTCCCCCGTTGCTCCGTTGGAAGCCGCCGACGGGCGTGCGCAGATGCAGGGGCCCTCACTCGGCGGCCACCCGCATTCGTTGCTCGGGCAGACACTATATACGACGCCTAATATCGCCATGATCCAATAGGGTCGCATGCGATCAATGAATCATCATCACCACCAACTATATACGACGCTCCATGCGATCAACGAACCATCGCCATCACCACCATCGTATATACGACGCTCCAGGGAACCAGTGGCGCGAACACCACCTTTGGAACCCGGACGGTATCCACGGGCTGCGACCAGGAGGCCTACGGCGCCGACTGCGCAGCTATTGCTGCTCGAGCACTGGGCAGTTAGACGCCACGCCCTTGGACGGGTGACGATCTCCCGGATGCCTAGGCAGCAATCCTGCGGACGGCCTCGGCCGAGTCTGGCATGGCTGAGGTCGAAGAACGGTGGCGATTCTTCCCCACGCCCTCCTTCATGGCTTCTACGGAGCGGAGTAAGGAGGTGGTTTCTCTGGTCCTTTCATTTTGTTGTTTCCCCGGCTCGCTCTGTATTCTCGCGACAGGTCAGGGCGGAGCGCGGGGAGCCACAACGAGCCGTAAGGACAGTGGACGGGAGCCGGAAAAAGTGTGTATCTACATTGCGCAGTTTACGACAAAACTATAAGTACGGCGCTCGCCGGTTTTCCTATTGCGTCCAGGGAGCGGAGCGGTGCCGTCGGCTGCCCGTCGGCGGGAGGACTGCCGCAGGGGCTGGGACTCTCAGGTCTGGTATATGGCGGTATCGGTATTGTGCAACCGGCGGCCGACACCGAGAATCACTCGTAACTACCGTGGCGCTTGTTCGCTTCGGGCTCGCTGTCTCAATTCCGCCATCGGCACTATCTAGCGGCTCATTTTTTTCCCCGCCATTCTCACCCTCCGATTCAATCACCACCACCACCACCGCTACCGCCACTGCCATAAAAACCACGATGGCTACCTTCCGTCCGGTCCTCCGCACCCTCCTCCGCAGCAACATCGCCGCCCCGCGCTTCGTCGCTACCAAGCCGCGCGCCTTCGCCGTCTCCGCCCGCCGCTTCGCCGCCGCCGCCCCGTCGTTCGCGAACCGTGAGCAGCCGCGTCTGCGTCTCGGTTCAGATGCACCGAACTTCACGGCAGCGACGACGCACGGCGAGCTAAACTTCCACGAGTCCATCCCTCCTCCCTCCCTCCCTCCCTCCCTCCCTCCCCTCCCTCCTTGCCATCCTCGCTGAACCGTGTCCACAGCTACATCGGCAACTCGTGGTGCGTCCTCTTCTCGCACCCGGCGGACTTCACGCCCGTGTGCACGACGGAGCTGGGCGCGTTTGCGAAGCTGCGGCCCGAGTTCGACGCGCGCAACGTCAAGCTAATCGGCCTGTCGGCCAACGGGCTAGCCCAGCACGAGCAGTGGGTGCGTGACATCGACGAGGTCACGGGCTCCCTCTTGCACGCGGGCTCGGATGGGTCGTTCCCTGTCATCGCCGACGAGTCGCGCGAGGTTGCCTGGCTGTACGACATGGTCGAGCAGAGCCAGGTCGACAGCCTCGCCACCGCCTTCACTATCCGCAGCGTCTTCGTCATCGACCCCGCCAAGAAGGTGCGTCTCGTCATGACCTACCCCGCCAGCACCGGCCGCAACACCGCCGAGGTCCTCCGTGTCGTCGACTCGCTCCAGACCGCCGACCGCAACGGCATCGCAACCCCCGTCAACTGGCAGGCCGGCGACGACGTCATCGTCCCCCCCACCGTCTCCACCCACGACGCCAAGGTGAAGTTCGGCGCCGAGAACGTGCGGGAGCTGAAGCCGTGGGTTTTCCCCTCTCCCTTCTTGGCTGTCCACTGACGATGTGCGCGGACTATAAGGTACTTGAGATACACCTCTCTGAAGAAGTAGATATCCCCAGGTTCCACAAGTTGTCTGTAGCATAGAGAGAGATAGGAGGGAAGGAAGAAAGGACTGTACTTGTAAATTATCCGGGAAAAGACCTCACTTCACGAACACGCGAGTGGGAGATAACTACACAAAACAGTGATCCAGTCCGCACGAAACCAACACAACCAAAACTAATCGACAGCCTCCGCCTCTAGCTCACAGGCGCCCCGCAGCAGGTCCCGACGCGCGCAAGGCACTCGGCGCAGTAAAAGTGGCCGCACTGCGCCTTCTCACTTGCCCCGTCGGCGTCGCAGGCGGTACACGACTCCCCGCCGGCCGCAGCTGCAGCCGCAGCGGGGGCGGGGGCGGGAGGACGCTGCCCACCGCCGCTACCGCCGAGCAGCTCCGCAAGCGCCTTCTGCTGCCGCTCGAGCCAGTCCGGAGACCCATCGCCGACGGCGCCGATGTCGAGCTCGAGCTCTTGCTCGGACGGCCGCTGCCCTTGCAGCTGCATGTGGCGGATCGCCTCCAGCGAGGCTGCCTCTGCCGCTTGGTTCTCGCTGATCGTCAGCTGCAGCGCCAGCTCTAGGTCGGCTTCCTCTTGCGTCTGGGGGCGCGGCATCGTGCTGTTGTATGCTGAGTGCTGAGTGCTGTTTGCTGTGTGTGCTGGGCAGCGGATGGAGATGTGGGAATGGGTGACGGGGTGCGGTGGGATGGTGGGAGGGAGGGAGTGGGGAGTACGGGTTATTAAGGACGGATGGGGCGCGTTCGTGTTGATGGAATCGCTCATGTTGGTCGAGTTGACTGGCAACATTTGGTTCTTTGTCACATCTCGTACGTACGAGTCCAAGCTACCAGCCGCACGGCGGTTAGAGGATATTATTGCCACTTTTGTCACCCCTCTGACAAGAACACAGCGGATCGGCTGTAACAGTGAGTAACTACAGCTCGTCCCAGCCATCTCGACGGCAAGCAGGCCCGGGCCTACGCGGCGGGCAGGCCCGAGCACGGTCGCTCGTACACCGCAGGGTCCGCAAACGTCGCGCCGGGGACGTTGTCGTACGATAGCCGCACGAGCGTGTTCGCGCCGCGCTTGTACGTGGGCCAGCCGAGGCGGGCGAGGCCGGTGGTCGGGTTCTTCGCGAACGCGGCCCAGGCGGACTGGATGTACTGCGAGCTCTCGCGCTGGGCGAGGGTGGCGGTGGTGCGGTTGTAGTTGCCGAAGACCTGCGGGAGCTCCGCGGTGTGGAAGGCGCCCGGCGACGTGAAGTTGGGGTTGCCGGTAGGGAAGCTGCCAAAGTAGCGGTACTGCCACGTGGGCAGGAACGGGGCGCGGTACGCGGTCGAGAGTGCTGCCGGACAGGTGAACACCAGCGCGGTGATGGCCGCGCCCGGGTCGGCGCCCGGCACCTCGTCGTCGTTGGAGCCGATCAGCGTCGGCACCCGCGCGAGCGTGCCCGTTGCGAGCCGTGTCGTCGTGTCGCCGAAGATGGTGCCTTCGTCGATGGAGGGCGTGAACGAGGCTTTGCTGGAGTTGACGGCGTCGCGGAGCTTCGCGGCGGGGACCCGCCGGACGCAGGCGAGCGTCGCCGCCGGCGTCGATCTGGCGCAGTTCAGTGCTGCGGTCAGGTTGTTCCATGCGCCGGCGGGACTGCCCAGGATGATCTCGGTGACGATGAAGATCGTGCCGGACTGGAGAATCGCCGAGGAGATGATTGGATCCTCCCGTGCGTAGTAGAGGTACGCATCCGTGGCCGTGCCGCCGGCGGACTCGCCGAACAGCGTGATCTTCTGCGGGTCACCGCCGAAGGCGGCGATATTGTTCTTGACCCATTCGACTCCGGCGCGGACGTCGAGCAGGCCCGGATTCTGCTGGTTGGACTTGAGGGCGGGGCTGCCGGGGAAGCCAAAGACGTTCAGACGGCTTCGTGGGAGCGGATCCGTCAGCTAAATACACAACAGCTGCGCGACGGCTCTTACTAATTCATCGTGACGAGGATGACGCCGTCTTGGTTTTGGACGATGTTCGTGCCGTTGTAGAGCGGTGTGTCGCTACTGCCGAAGGCGAACCCACCGCCGTAGATAAAGAGCATGACAGCCGCCCCTCCGGGGGCTGCGCGGGCCGCTGGAGGAGCCCAGATATTGAGCGACAGCTGTCTGGATGTTAGCGGAATTCCCTCTCCGGGCAGCTGAAGGGGAAGTGCAGACACAGTCCTCGCTTTCCGATATCGGCGGCGGAAACTGGACCGGAATTTCGTTGCCCCCAGTGAAGTCGATTTGGAAGATGGAGTTGTAGCATGCAGGGCCGAACACTTTGGCCTCGTAGGGGAGGTGCCATTTCGGCTTCTTGACCGGGGGCAGGAATCGGAGGGGGCCCACGGGGGCCACGCCGAACGGAATGCCCAGGAACTCCCGGACGACTGGCGGAGGGCTCCCGGTCAGCACGGCGACCAAACGCGAGAAGGACGTCGGCACGAACCGTGATCCCCGGATCCGGCATAATGGCCCACGATCGGGCCGGCTGGCGCCGACACGCACAGTTCCGACGCCGCCCCCTTCTCCGGCAATGCCCAGACCGCCGACGCCGGGAGCAAGATCAGGGAGGATAGGAACGAGAGACGCATGGTGGTGGTTGTGGCGATGATGGTGTTCGGCGGAGACAAGATGGCCCCTCACCCACCCGTCGTTAGCGGGCCTCGCAGGATATATAGCTACATACGGGATCGATTCATGCGTTGGGCACGCCAGCACGTCCTAGCCTTTTGGAGAACGCATCTGCGGCGAGTTCCAAAACCAGACTAGCGTGCTCAACTCATTAATTGATTCCGGAAAGGTCCATCGTATGAATCAGTTTAGCCGTCGGTCTAATTCGCAGCCCGAGATCGTTCCACTGGCTGAGACACCGGGCCGCTCCCCACACCCCACACACACACCTGGCAATTAACTACATATTGTACAAGCACCTACCGGCATCGACCCCGCGCTTCAAAGTGGCGGCGGTTGGCATACGCCACACACATACAAAGTATGTACGACGGTTTCCCTCCCGGCTGCGGCCGCGGAAAACCCCTCTCCGCCCTGACAATTAGCTAATGTCGCGTTGTAGGTACTCAACTCGCCCCCGGTCATGGACGGCTATGTGCAGGTGGCATAGGTACTACGCGGCGTGACGACCGCGACGGTAATGTCCGCACTTCCCCAGGTGGAGGACTGCAGCACAACAGCTATCTACGCTCATGCCTGGGCGCCAAGGCACTGTCCTTTGCCGGCGACATTGCGTGGTGGGCGGAGGAAAGGGATGAACATGAGGTGCCGGACAGGCCCCACGGCAGCGGCAGAAGCCTCACTAGAGTGGGCGGCACACAACAGCGTGGCCTTTGGCCATGGCAAAACCGGAGCCATCTTTCCGCCACACCAAAGGACTCCGCCCATCGGACGACGCCAAGATCAAGGTGGGGGACAGCAAGGTGTCGTTCTGAAGGAAGCAACCTGGTGGCTGGGAGACTGGAGTCGGGGGTGGGCATTGCCACGGCGCAGCTTGGTGACAGGAAGAGGCGATTGGCCTCAGGCCCAGGAGTCTACAGGCCTGACCTGAAGCAAGATCGAGCGCACCAAGGGAATAACAAAGGAAAGACAAAAGAAAAGAAAACCACCCACTGGCTTCTGCTCCTCTTCCACGGAGGCCCCGAAGGAGCGCGTGGGACGGATCAGCGGTCGTTCCTCAACCTCGGACGCCGCCTTCCTTAGCCGGGTTCAATACTAGCCTCCCCGCATCCGTGGTGGAGAGGAGGCCCAGTGCCGCCTGGCTGCGCCGCTCATTGACGAAGCCCAGGATCTCAGACCGGTCTCACTCGGCGCCATAGATATCTAGAAGTATGTACGTTCGCACCGTGCGAACGGGGTTTCGGGCGCGAGCACGTGCATCGCCTGCCGATCTCGAAATCCCGTACACGAGCATCACAGTTCCTCAAGAGCTCTTGCCGAGTCGTCGTGCGGTCCAGACCGAATTATCCAAGGGCCGATCATCACATATGAAGGACGTGTCGCAGTCTTCAGAGCTTGAATGGGATTTCTGGCCTCCACCTAGGTATTCCTGCCATGGTAACCCACTCACACTTTCGATCGTCATCCACAACCACATAACAAAATCTTTATTTTATTCCAAGTCTCTCTGCTTCCCCCACACTATCTTCTATGGTCTATGCACTCCGTCCACTTCCCATGACCGTTCCCGCTTATTTCGTACGGAAAAAAAAAAGAACTCCGGAAACGACGCCTGATCCCCCAACCGTGATGCCGTCGTGATAACGAAAGGCGGTAAATGCAAAGGTATTCATCCAAAAGACTTTCAAACATTTGAAAACACCAGTCATACAACGTAATCTGGCCATAAATAAAACAGACGCCCAGCCAGGAACAAAAACGGCGGAGTGAGGGAGAGAGAAAAGATCCAGAATACAGTACAGCTGACAGAAAAAGAAAAAAATCCCTGCTCAATCAGAGATGTAGATGACGGCGTTTCCCTCTTCGATCTCGGCTCTAAGGTCTCGTTGAGCCGGCGTCGGGTGAGCGACCCCGGTGACCTCCAACCCGAAGGACTCACGCCCGGAGTCGCCTTCGGGTTTGAGATGCATGGCCGATGATGCAGAACCCCGTATCAACAACTTCCTCATCCCAAGCACGGAACGGGGTACCTTGGTGTCCTCGGGACTAGGGGCCTTAGTCATGTTAATGATCTTGGGTTCCACGTCGGATCCAAGCTTGAGCTTTTTGGCGGATGGGAGGTCTTGCTCAAGACACCTCCTCTTTCTGTCAGGAACGAGCATCTTCTCTTCCCTGACGGAATCGTCGTCCGAATCATCATCCTCGTCGGAATCCCAATACGAATCGGAATAGGAATCGGATTCCGACTCGTCCGAATCCGAACACTCGCTGGGAGCATGTTCCTGCCAGTCGCCGTCATCTTCATCGTCGTCACCGTCGTCGTCCGAAGAGAGGACGATCGTTTCGTCAACCACAATCCACTTGTCCTCGTCGTCACTCTCGTCATCTTCGCCGCGACCTCTCGCCAGTCTCTCCTTAGCTTTGCCCTTCTTCAGGAATTCCTTTTTGGCCAGCTTTTCCAGCGAATCCCACGGATTCCGGTTGGTGCAAGGCTCCCAGCCTTGGTATATCTCGGTGATCTTTGTAGACACCATTGATCTCGCTCTCCTCCTTTCCGCCTCCATGCGTCTACGGGATTCCGCTTGCATGGGGTCGTATCCACGGGCCATTGATATCCTAGCTTCGGCTTCTTTCATCAAGCGGCTTTCGTAATCAGCGTGGTTGTGCCGTAGATGGGCTATCGTGGCGCGGCGGAGCCGTTCCGGCAGACAGACCTTTTGCCTGCGGCCAACTCGGCCGGAGGACTGCAAGCATGGTCAAAAACTGCCTCCCTGCAAAGAATCTGTGCGGGAACTCGCCTTCTCAAATGCCTTATTGACGATAGTCTCGCGCTCTTCCAATGGCATCTGCTCGAACATTCCGTACAGGCAAAGCATAGCTTCTCTCTTTTCCCTCTTATCCCTAAGCTCCAAAACATAGCCTACAAAGCAACCCCGAATCAGTCAACGGCAAGCAATCCCGTAATCAACTAGATCTAGAGCGTACCGCGGTCTTCTCGGGTCATCAGTTCATATTGAACGGCCTTTGCGTAGATCTCCTTAGGCACTTGGATTCCGATTGCCTGTGACAGCTTGCGGACTGTATACACCTTTTCCCCAGCTTCTTTCGTGAGTTTTCTTGCTGTACGAGTGATGTAGACGTTGCCTCTCGGAACAAACTCATATTCATCTTCGACCGGACGAGTGGTAAAACAAGGCTGGGGCGCGAGTATCAGCATGCATCCTATCACAGGGGGCAGAGAATTATCCACCTCTTCGCCGTTGTTCTTCGCCTCAAATTCTGCAATGATGGCACGTCTCGTGGACTCTCTAGGGACCAGTTGATATTTCCAAGCCTCAGCCTTGCCATTTGCCTGTTTTTTCGACTTTCCGGATTTCCTGGATTTTGCGGGCTTCGAATGCTGGGGGGTTTTCTCGGATTCGGGCTGCTTGCTATTTCCCATCGCCTGTTCTTCCATTTTCTTCTCCTCTCGCTTCTGGCTCAATATGGATCTGCGATATTTCGCGATATTCGCGGGAAGTTGGTGAGAGGTTCCTATTGAAGCTATTCTCATTTCTTCATACTTTTCTAATGCTTCCGGAATAGACAAGTTGGGGTGAAGGTATCTGCAAGCATTCCCTATTTCACTATTTGGTCGCACCGAACCGCCACCCTCAGGCGGTCGCGTCTTTGCTGATACTGGCGTTCGCCCTGGTGTATGATGCGGCTGGGTGTGCGGTGGATTCTGTTGACCGGGGGGCGGAACCAGTGGCGCCGCTTTCGGTGGCACCGATATGGCCTGGATAGATTTCGGTGGTGCCGATTTTCCCTGGATAGATTTCGGTGCCGTTGATTTTCCCTGGATAGATTTCGGTGGCACGGATTTGCCCTGGATAGATTTCAGTGCCGTTGATTTGCCCTGGATAGCTTTCGGTGGCTGCACGGGACTAGGAGGCGGCCCAGAGAGATCAGGAAATGGACCTTGGGGAGGAAGACGAACGCCGGGGCCGCTGGATGTCCCAATGGAAGTTTGTTTGACGGAGGGGACACCAGATTTGCTGAGCGGATTAACCTGCTGCCCCCGGCGGGGAGGGGGCACCTGCCGTCCGGCTGGCTTTGAAGCAGGCGCGGCGGGGGTTAGGGCTGCTGGCTTTGGGCCGGCTGGAACGGGCTCCGCCTTAGCAATCGGGGCCGCGTCGGAGCTGGTGTCAAGATGAGATCCCCCGTTGGAGGCCGGAACCGAGCTGACGACAGCTGACGGAGGTTCCTTCTTGACGACTGGGGGCTGGCCCGCGGTAGTAGCGGCAGGCTCAGTAAGATTGATTGGCTTGCCCCCGAGCACCGCGGCATTGCTGGAAGGGGAGGAAGATAGCTCCTTCTTTTCGTTCAGCATTTGGCGTTTCATAGCAGCAGCAATCTCACGATTGAAGGTCGGATAAGGCTCCCTCCTGAGGACCGGATCTATGGCTAAAGACGAGGATGAAGGCGCCACCGCCACAATCGGTGCCTTGCTGATGGCGGTGCCCATAAAACCGGGATTGATCGGTGGGTAAGGATTGCTCATGAAAGCCGGGGCACTAGTATACGAGACTGACGAAGGCACCGCTTCAGCAGTTGGCGCAGTATGATAGGGGGCAATAGTAGCATTCCGCTTGATCGGCGGATACGGATTGCTCCTGAAATCCGGAACGCTAGCGGACGAGGGTGGCGGAAACTCATTTTTGCGGATCGGGGGCCCGGCTGCGGTAGAAGTGCTGCGATTGCTGACCGGAAAAGGCTCGGCCATGGAGGCCGGAGCACCTGAAAACAAAAGTTCCGGTTTGACGACCGGGGAAGGCATTGCGAAGAGACGTCTTCCTCGTTAGGCAGCTATGTTTGCGTTGCGAGGTTCTGGAGCAATTTTGAAACCGGCAAGATGCGAGATAGAGGTGGAGGCGCCGTTCTCTCTGTTGGAGACGTGCGCGCTGAAGTTGCGATCTCACTTCCAGTTGCGTTGTCTGGGGTCTTCCGTGAAGTTGAACCCTGGTCCTAGTTAGTTGTCAGCAGCTGTCACACGCACCCGGACGATCATCGCAGCGAATGCCAAGCATTCGTTTGTGTAAGCAAGCACTTATGTATGTATGACCGCAGGCCGCGGAGTTATCTAAATTGTCAGATTGGGAGCGGAGTTAACTATAACGAGTGACCTCTTATGCGAAGATTTCCATTTCGGAGGCCGTACCTCGAAGCACCGAAAAGCCGGTAATGGGCCAGCTCGACCTTTTTCTGGTCTATCGGATACGTAGGCCGCTGGACATCGTTTTGCATGCGTTCTTTGCTCGGATAATGTGCGGGTGCTATCCTTCATCCGCACGAGCGACTACATAAGCCACCCAGCAACCTTGACCTCATTTCCTCCCGACAACCAGCAACATAGGTAATACTCCCCCCAACTCCCCCCACCTACAAACCTTACTCGACGACACCAACCACCCACCACCACCACCCACCACCACCACCACCACCACCACCATGTCCAAACCCTTAAAGCCTGACAGTCTCCAACGAACTCCAAAAGGCCAAAGTCTGAGCGGAACGAATATGGAGCCTGAGCAACCGAGGAGTGAGGTTCCTCAACGAGCCCCAAGAACGGCTACCAGAGGTGGCGGGAAAAACAAACTACTCAGGAATAGACATCGGGGCCAGGGTTCGGTGGCGGGTGGAATCAAGCTAGACCCTGAGCAGCAGACGAGTGAGAGTCCTCAACAGGCCCCGAGAACCGCCACCAGAGGCGGTGGAAGTAACAATCTGCTCGGGTATAGGCATCTGGACCAAGGCTCAGCGACGAGTGGAGCCAGGCTGGAACCCGAGCCGCCGGCGAGTGGGGCCAAAACCAAAGGATCGGAGGAGGAGGAGAATTCGCAGCAGGCTTCTTTCCGGCTGCAGTCGGATGTGGTGGAGGTGGTGAGTCAGAGTCTGGGGCTGGGGGCGAATCTGATGATTGAGAAGAAGGTTGAGAAGGTGTTGAAAAAGATGATAAAGCAGGGGAGAGCCAAAATAACCATTGCAACCAGCAGCGTGCCGTTGCCGAAGGGCAATACTCCCACCGTACTCTCGAGAATCGACACCTCGGTTCCACTCAACTCCACTCATACGGACGAGCCCGGCCAACGAAACGTCATATATCTCGAGCCCGTCACTGCCCAGACAGTCTTGGGCATGACGAGACGCTTCGGCGTGCCGACGTTCATGCATATCCACGAGACTACGGGGTTTGCGCATATCTACTTCCGTACGCATCAAGAGGCTCAGAATTGCGTGAACGAGCTCCCCAATGCGCAATGGATGAGGGGATTTATCGTCACCGAGGCCATGGAGTTGAAAGAGGAGGATGTGGATGAGATGAAGGACTTGTTTGGTATCGGGAGAAACGGAGAGGAAGATTGAAAGGAGGGATGCATACCGGCACCGCTGGGGCCGTCTGGTGGACTACTTTTGCGGGTGTTGTTTTTTCGGTTCGGCAAACGTCTAACCTGTCTCTGCTTTCGTGGAGACAGCCCCTCTTCGCAACTACATCATTCTTTGTCCCTCCCTCTTTTTCGACCAGAAGCAGAGCGTGATTCACGCGTCTCTCACTCATGGACGATAAATTCCCCTTCCTACATACGAATTATCCTTTAGGCTATGGAAGTGGGACAATTCCCTCACACGTACTACGAGTATGCCTCATTTCCCCACCAACAAGCAATCGACAGATGACGAAAAAGTTTGGCTTATCGGTCTTCACCGTTCGAGGTACGGGCTTCCCCTTAACGGCCCAGTCTTCCATTGCCTTATTGAACAAGCCAAAGTTCTGAAAAGTTTTACCGTTTAGGAGCTCGCTATTGGCTTTGTGCTTGCGGTGCAGGCTCCTCCATGGCAGTGGCATGATGTCAGCGGAGGGGTTGTGGGAGGGGCGAGGGTTGGTGCGTGGCAGATGACGTCGCGAGGGCTGTTTGTGGTTGAAAAGAGGGGCATAAAGTGCAAAAGAGGTGGTCCCACCAGAAAATGGGTAGATAGGACGCTCGAAGTTGTTCGCTTGCTTCATACTACTTCATACACTCTCTTGTCTGCACTCAGAACAGATCCACAGAATCATTGGGGTACCTACTATGTCTGCTATTACTGTGGTTTTTAGTCTTGAAGTAACCAACTTGCTATTGCTCAAACAAGACGCTCCTAGTAACCCTTGTATTCCATCCGCTGCTGCACCCCCCCCCCCCCCCTTAAGCCGAAGTTGGCACTTCCTCAAACAGATCAGCTAATAGTGCCTCCCGGCACTCTTCGATATCCGGCTTTGCCATAGCATATGTGCCCTCATAAGTGGCAATGCTTAGGCCCCTCAAAAACGGCGCGATGACATCCCTCTTCACATCCATCTCCGCTTGCCCTGTCCCCGCCCTCCTGCCTCGGAACCACGGTTTCCTTCCGGCACCATAAGCCATGGCTGTGTCGCTTTCGTAGGCGCCGCGGCCGCCGCTGAGTTCTAGGACTACTTGATCGGCTAATGCCATTGGATTCCAGTCGTGTGCGTGATATACCGCCTCGATGGTGTCCGTGACGAATAGCCACTCGTGTAACTGGAACTCGTCGGGTGACAGGACAAGGAGAGTATCGAGAAGTTTACACGCCTGCAGGATTCCGGCGTCGTTGAAAGTATGCTCTGGATCGCCGTCCGGGGCAAGGGCGACAAGCGCGTTATGGAGCTCTGTGTTGATCAATGGCCAGAGACTAGACATGTGTACGGAACTTGTCTTCAGCGCCAGGGCGCGAAGGACAATGTACACCTCTCCACGCGTGGCGGAGGAGGGCGAGGAGACGGCGGTGGCGGAGAGGAGCTCAACGAGTTTTTCTTCGATTTCTGTGAGCTTCGGGACGAAGGCGTCGTGTTCCGCCGCGAAGATTAGGAATGCGATGCGTTTGAGATTTAGAGCGGTGCGGCGGTCGGCTTCTTGCCTGGCACTGGCGGCGCCAACGCCAAAGAGAACGCCAGCGGTAGTGGGTGGAGTGATCCGGGAAAGGAGCTCCATCATTCGTTCGCGGTCGGCGAGGAGGTATTGGACCGTCAGCGGAACCCACTTCTCCTTAATTATGGATGGAGGGCTGAGGAAGAATTTGGGGTCCAGAAAGGCGTCCGAGACCTCTTTCTTCCATGCTTTTTGGTTGTTTTGGAGACGTGTGAGTTGGTAGACTAGATCCAATAGTGTAGGCGACACGTTGTTGGGGAAGGACCTGGAGCGAAAGATGGGTCCTATGAGAGATGTTGAGATGCTGACGGAAGCGGTTATTACTCGCTCTGGCTCCAACAAGACTTTCCGGAGGATGGGCACGATCGAGACGAGGATTGGAACTATGTCATCGGGGGCTGTTTTGCCTTTGGAAGTGCGGTCAGGTCGGGGCTCGCCATCGGCCTCCGCTTTTTCCAAGTTGGAGAGCGGGATAGGCGCCGGTAATTCCAGTGACCGAGAACCAGCAGGTGCCACCGTAAACACAACCGTCAGCATCCTCAAAAACAGGTCCTGTAGCATCGAAACATCAGCACCGTCCATTGCCCACCACATATGCCATCACTTCAAAACAACTTACCCCTAGCTCTTTCCTCATCTTCTTCTGCTCTCCAAAATTGGTATTGTCAACCTTTTCGCCAAGAATTGCAGTGAAGCTCAACAAGCTCGGGAGAATCTGTCTATGCGGGAACGGATTTGCAAGGACATCCCGAAGGAAGACCATACAATCCGCCCAGATTTCGTCCATAGCATCGTCCTCGAGACTTCGCGCGTACTCGACCAAGAAAACAACCACATCCACATCCCCCAGCTCTGCCGTCAGGGTCGACCTCCGGTTCGGATCCAAGGCAGATGGATTCGTCCTTGAGTAGACAGCATTGAAGATAGCCGGAATCGTATGCTTCGGCCTCGATCCGTCCAGCACGTTGACTAGCCGGAAGATACTGCCCACGTTCCTCTCGCCTAGAGGCGCCACACGCCCAGGCCACAGTTCGATCAGTGTCTCAAGACACTCCAAAGTCTCGGCGGCGAACATGTGCTCCAGTATTCTCCTGGCTCGGCCCTTCATCCGCAGGCTCGTGTACTGCCAACTCTCCCTACTGAGAGCGTCCAGAGTCCCTCCATTACTGCTAATGTCTCCCCAACTCCAAATGGAATAACAAATCTTCACAGTGTCCCGGAAACACAGCAGCACAGTGAGCCGATTGTTAGCCGCCGCGCTGCGGCTGAGCGGGCTCTCGACCGAGAACACCCCCGACACCATGTTTCCGAAGAAGCCTGCACTCGGTGCGTCCGGGCTCTTAGGGCCAGCACTCTTCAGCTCTTCTGTAAGGAGACGGTCATGTGCGGCAGCAAGGATCTGCTCGAGTCCGTTCAGTAGAGCGACAAGAGTGCTCTCGGGACTCTTCCCGCCAGATTCCGGAACGTTTATCCTCCCAGTCTCCCGAAACACGGTTTTCAGAGATTCGAAGGTGGTTTTGATTTGGTCGCAGAGACACTCAACCAGTGGTATCAGCATCTGGAATATCACATCCGAAATCAAGGGTAGACATTCGCCGAGGAAGAAGATCCAACTATCCAATACCGCTCTACTGCTCGTGTTGGAGAATCCACCGATTAGGCATTTAATCAGCTGGTGGGGTGGAATAAACTGAGGAAGCGGCGCTTGTTTTTCGGTATCAGCCGGCGCAGCAGCATTCCGAGGGCCTGTTTTGATCTGCAAAATCCTGCTCAGTTGGCGCAAGTGGCCAAGATGACTCGTGGGCCTGTTGAGTGAGAGTTTGAGGGCCTCGTGTAGCACGTCCAGCATGGAAACCTGCACGTATGTTTCTTTTGTCTCCATGAGGGAGAGGAGCCGGGCTGTTAGGATATCCTCCAGTTCCATATCAGCCAGCGCCCTCGAGTAAGGACTCAAGAGCAGCTGATGGAGCACACCGAGTGCCATCTTGTGAAGCTTCGACACCCGCTCGGTAGACTGAAGGTCTCCTGCGTCGCCATCGATGGCTCTTAGGGCGACCTTGGCGAAGAATTCCTGGAGCGCCATATCTTCGCTGCCATAACCGGCTGCCTACTGTTAGCCCGTTCCCACGTTGCAAATATATTTGATACCTACATTGCGCGAAAGCTTTCGCCTTGCTTTCATCCCCATTCACAACCAGCTCTGTCGCCAGTTGCGCCATCATGTTATTGGTCGCATATCGCAAGACATTCAGCAAAACCTGAAAGTAGTAGGTCGCAATCTCCAGGCAGTCGTCCTCAACAAACAGTGGACGCTTTCGCGGTGCACCATCTCCATCCCTCTCACCAGGGTCCCTCAGGAACTGGCATCCAAGTAGCTTTTCAACAAAGATCCAAAACAGCCTACAGATTGCATGTGAGAAAATCGACATACACCGCAGGTCGTACAGAAGAAAGGATGTCACACTTATTGATGCTGGGTAGAGTCTGTAACCAACCTCGTGCGAATACCGACATCTCGCTGCCATCATCCGCCAGGGAATCCATGAAAAGAAATAGCGGTCTGGTCAGCATCATGTGGTGAGCGCTTCCGCCGATGCCGCTCACGCTGTGATTCCACAGCACCGCAAAATTTCTCCCCGGTTCAGCGCCATGGGCGTCCGGACTCGTCATGACAGTGGCAATCGCCGCCTCTACCCTCCGGTCTCCGAGCACATTCTGCATATTCCACAGACCCTTGACGGACTCAACGTGGAACTTCGGAGCATCCGGCGAGAGATAGTACCACAACCTGCTAGTGACCGAGGCCACTAGAGAATCGGTATCCCTGGTATCGAGATATCCCTTGGAATACATCGCGGAGATCATGTTGGCTATACCTCTCAGAGCGCCGAAGGGTACTGGATCGAGTTTCAACTTCGATAGAAAACCCGAGACGAGGCTCCCCGCGTCCGGCCAGTCTGAAAGCTTCGGGACCTTGCGGATGACATTTACAAAAAGCCTGCATCGTATGTCGACATCTCTGGAGTTCCCCTCCAAGGCTTTCTGCACGGCGGAGGCAGCGCCTTTGAAGACCCAGTCAGCCACTTGTGGTGGCTGAAATGGGGGAAATGGGGCCGTGCTCGTTGAGTTGTCGGTCGACCGAACCTGGTCTCTCTTATAAAACCGTTGGATGGATTCGAGTACCGATTGACCCGCGTTGTCATCGGAGGGGCTCAACGTTGCCGATGACTTGATTTTTGTCGCCGGAATAAGCTCCCAGATTTCCTCCGCAAGCAAAAAGCCGTTTCTCCATAGCTCGCGCGCAGACTCCCCATCTCCGATGCTGCCCGCACTGAGGAACCGCAAGACGGCTAAGACCACCATTGGTGCGTGGACACGCAACATCTCTTCCTCGCGGACATTGAACGTCCGGATTATGAATCTCACGGTCTGGAGGTGGTCGATTGCACTATTACCGTCTTCAGAAAACGCGGTATTTATTTTTCCTAGCATCTGTCCCCATATCAAGCCAGCTTCTATTCCATCGAAGAACATGCTTGCGCTTCGGAACGCTTCATGGTATGCCTCCTTGCTCGGCGCACTTCTCTCAAACGCCCGCAAACTTTCGATAGCTGGGAGGAACAATTTGGGAGCGACCAGGGAGCCGACCTCCCAGTGGTCCATGAGTGATAGGCATATTCTGTAAGGGCGTGCTCGTTCTGCCGGTGTCGCATTGGGCCAGTCAAGCATCTGCAGCAAACCATTTACTAACGCCTCCAGGCCAAAATCTCGGAAATATCCATGAGAGTTGGCTTCTTCCGGTCCGAGGAACCATGCCCAAAGACGTCTGTTGAGCGACATATCCCTTCTCATTACGACACCTGCCGCCGATATGACCAGCAACTGTAGATCCGCCTTCGACACCTTTTTCTGCAGGACCGGCGAGGACAATGGGATTTCTGTGACCAGGAGATCGAGGAACCCCCGTTGAACCAATAGCTGCTCATCGCCGAGCCCCGCACAGAAGGCGCGCACCAGTAGTCCCGGCTCAGGGCTTATGAGCGCATCCGCATCCGCTTTCCGCTCCTCTTCCGCGTTGCCGTCCCCATCGCCTCCTCCTTTCGCTTTCCCATCCAATTTTGGAATCCGCCGCCCCAGGAACGCCAGTGCTCCCTGTCTGCGCGCCGGCGCCGTTATCGTAGCCAGAAGAACGCACTGCCAAAAGTATGCATCGTCTTTCACCTCCTTTCGGATGGCATCGATCAGTGCAAGCGTCTTGTCGAAATACTCTCCTCCCTCTTCATCAATACCGGGCAGCAGCGCAAGGACCAAAGCCTTCAGTGTTGGCCGAAGCGCAGTGCCGATCGGCAGGTAGAATCGCTCCAGAAGATCGAGGTAGTGTGGCTTAAGCGTCAACGATGCATACGAAAGCACCGGCGTGAGTCCTGGCGTCCACAGCGCAAGATCCGAGCTCAACCCATCCCGGCCGATCAGCGAAAATATGTAGGAGTAGACCTCGATCGTCTTCTGGTGGACTCCGGAGGGCAGACGCGGGTTGAGGCACTGAGCTAGGCGTTGCGCGACGAGAGATTTGGAGGGTATGAGTGGTAGCGACGGGTGCGATTGCAGGGCCTTGAATTATCCAGTGCTGTCAGAATCTCTCGATCCGGAGCAACCACGGGAACGTACTTTCAACAGACGTCCGAGGAATGAGATGTAGTCGGCCCACTCCTGAAGGTTGTTGCTCTCGAAGAGCGCAAGAGCCCGGTCTATGCTGGCGGAGAAGCGCTTGTACTTGGGATCCTTCTTGGTAGGGTCTGGGACTATCAGCTTCCGCAATGATGCTTTTGGAAGGCGACGGTGAACTACCTTCGTCGAGCCGACGACGCGGCTGCGGCGACGAGCGGCCAGAGGATATGGCTGGAGAGTGGCAGCGCGATCCCGGGCCAAGAGACATGCTGGACGCGCAAAGGATGAGGGGTGGTCGGGAGGGGGTATCTTCCTAGTTTCGTGAAGGGTTCGTGGATCAATACTTTGGTGGTCTTCAGGACAGGTCATGATGCGGCTCCTGCTTGCACGACGCGTGTCTCGGATTTCCCCGCCATGCACCTCCCACCCTAACTACATACATACATAGAGTATCTCCTCGTCGCCTATGCTCCCCCCCCCACACACACGTGACAATCTGATCACAGGAGACATTTGTTGAAAATTCAACGGATAATACAGCTTCCGAAAGCTGATTCCCTTTCTGGTTACACTGGCCCTTCACAGAAATGGCCCTTAACTTGAGCCAGATACATACCGACCTAACGACACGCGCTTCCAAATTTGGAATGTTTCACTAGCTTCCCAGCTCCTCTGTAGATCCCTGCTACGCTGCCCTTCGGTTTGGCGACACCAGCGGCAAAGACCCTGCGATCCCCCATTCAGCCACAGCACTCCCAAGCGCGATCAATTCTCCGCTGTGCTGTCTGTGTATATTTCCACGCCCCGCCGAAGCGCTCGTTGATAGTTGAAACGACCGACCGTTACCTCCGCAAGTGCTTCTATTCTGAGCCTGCACCACGAATTGCCTCAAGCAGGAACCTGGAACGAACCTATATAACGATGCCCCTCCAGCCAGCTCTCTGTCTCCCCAAGCCGGTCTTCAATTCACTTCACCCCCAAGATACAGCATTCCACCAATTCACACATTACCCTCAAAAAAGAAAAAAGCCAAGCTCAAAATGCCGCTCCTTCCGCCTCCTTACACCCCCAAGACCGCCGCGCCCGCCGGCCGCTCTCAATCGGCCAAGCCCACGTCACGCTCCCGCTCGCTCAGTGTTCGCGGCCGCTCCCGCGATAATTCCTCCGTACCGCCGCCCACCAGGAAGCATCGCTTCACACTTGCCTCGCTGCGCGGGACCTACCAGCCGGAGCTCTCTCGCCGTCTCTACCGGCTGATCAAGTCCGAAAACCACGTGATCGACTCGTACGAGGCCGCGGGACACGAGCGGCAGTCCATCGCTACCCAGCTGAGCGAGTGGGGCGAACAGACCGGCGACGACGCGGTAAACGAGCTCTCCGACAAGCTCGGCGTGTTGCTGTCGGAGCTCGGTGCGCAGGAGGAGGCATTCGCGCAGAACCTCGAGGAGTACCGCAGCGTGCTGAAGCAGATCCGGAACACGGAGAGCAGCGTGCAGCCCAGTCGCGAGCACAAGGCGAAGATCCACGACGAGATCAAGAAACTGCAGTACAAGGACCCGACGAACACGCGCATCTCGATGCTGGAGCAGGAGCTCGTGCGCGCCGAGGCGGAGAATCTGGTCGCCGAGGCACAGCTCACGAACGTCACACGGAGCAAGCTGAAGGAGGCCTTCGCGGCGCAGTTCGTCGCCGTCATCGAGAGGGCGGAAAAGCAGACGATGCTCGCTCGCCACGGCCTGCGGATGCTCAACCTCCTCGACGACACCCCGGTGGTGCCGGGCGAAACGCTCCCCCCGTTCGAGCACGAACGCGAGGCGCGTCAGATCATCCTCGACGTCGAGGAAGAGCTCAAAGAGTGGACGCTCAACATCGAAGAGGAGCTGACGACGAACGCACACGTTGTCGACGGCGGTGTCGTCGACGGACTGGCTGCGGCGAGTGCCTCGAGCTCCGCGTCGACGACCGTAACGGCCTCTCCCATGCCCACGCCGAGAGTCCCCATGGCGTTGAACCCGGCCAAAGCCCTGCTGGGGAAGAGCACCCCTCCGCCGGCACACCTGGTCCATCCCGCCCAGAGACACGTTAGCTTTGGATCCCAGAGCAGCGGAAGCAGTAGCGGTGGCAGCGGATACGGCAGTGCCGGGGATGCGCCGCATCCGCCGTCTGACGGCGAAAGGTCGGTGGCGGCGGGGAAGGCGGCGCTCAGACGGCAGCAATCGATGGGTATCATGGTGTGAGCAGGATGTGCGTGGAGTGGGATTGTACCGTTGATTGCATTTTTCCATTTCCACGTATCTGGCGTTTGTTTTTTTGGGGGGTTCTTGAGCCTCCGTGCATGGATTTCAACTTGCTTAGAGCAAAAAAAAATTTAGCTTACGATTCTGTCGGTTTTTTTTATCTATTCATTAATCGCATGCGACCTCCCTAGATCATGGCGATATGTACTCTACATATACACACAGTCCCGTTCCCGTCCGCTGTCCTTGCAGCCCGTTGTCGCTCCCCCTGCCCTCCGCCCAGGCCCGTCCCAAGAAGATGTAGAGCGCACCAGGAAAGAGAGCATGCGTAGAAAAAGCAGCTGTTCCTCGGTCGGCTCATGATCTGAAGAATCTCGAAGTGAGCTGTTGTAATATCTCCCTCGTTGCTTAGTCATGGCGACAGGCATGGACCTACCCTATATTCTCCTTTCTCTCGAGGCTTCAGCCTTACTTAGACAATACACACGTTCATCACTTTCAACATGAGCCGTGCAGCTGCACGCGAGTGACGAAACATGATTACTACTGGATCCTACTCTACACAAAATGGACTATCGCCTTGATCCCTCTTACCCACTGACTTCCTATCGCCAGAGCTGTCGACACCTCCATCCGCCCGTTCATCCAGTATACCCGACACAAACCCCCCCCCCCCTTCTCCTCAAACAATGTCAGCACGATGAATGTAATCTCTAATCAGACCATGCACTGCAGTCCACGGGTGCCTCATCATATTGTTCTGTGGGCTGACGGTGATGCAGCTATGCATTTCCTGCACTGTGTTTACTCTTTGTTAGCCGGAGAGTCTCCTCGTTTCTATCGCAGGAGCAAGTGTGTTAAATAGAGAGAGGTACAACAAAGGGTGCTTGCTTACACCCAAAGATCCACATGAAATTCCTGTAACTCACGACAACGAATATCGCCCAGATTTTATGGTCCTCGGGTTGACACATATACCTGGTGATGTAAGCCCTGACGTAGCCGTCTCCCTTCGCGTCGTGCCAGCGCTTCCATCCCGTGGGCGCAAGCTTGTTGTACCTCCAAACGATGTCGTCAGCCACTTCGCGGGTGGCCGGATTGGGGTCGTCTCTGCGCCCTCGGATGGCCATGTCTATGACCCGGCTGCGGCGCTCGTCGAGAAGGATGTCGCGGCAGATGTACGGGATGTCGATGAGGACGTGCTTCGCGTTTCGACAGAACCGCCGGAGGAGCGGGCAGAGGTGTGGGTGCGAGTGCAGTCGCTCCCCCGGATCCACGAAGCTCTCGTAAGAGCGCTCGGCGGAGTCGTTCCAGCTGTCGATGGATAGTTGGAAGAAGTTGAGATTGGGGAGAACGCGGTGGAGAAGACGGGCTATCCCTGTTGTGTGTGTGTGTGTGTTCGTTAGATCACTCCAGGACACATTGGGATGGGAGCAATCAACCTCGATAGGTCAGCGCGGGGTTTGTGTTAATTCTCAGCACCGTCAGATTCACCGCCATCCATGGCAACGTAGCCGCAAGCACCGAGTCATTGAACTCCGGGCAATTGTTGATGTCGAGCCACCTTAGGCGTCTAACGCCCCGGACGTCGCTGGGACGAATCCGAATGGAGGCCTGTAGTTGTGGTCCCCTGTGGCGTGCGTCGGCCTCCGATACGGGCTCGTGATCGATACGCAAGAACGTCACGTCCGGAAGTGAGTGTCCGCCCAGCATCCCCCGCCAAAACTGCACCGCAGGCCGACAGAGGACTCCGTGCTCGGGATCCTGCACTTCACTGCGGCGCCTGGGGATCACCTCGAAGGAGGAGGCGGGGACACCCGGTCTCGGGCCGGACCAGGAGGCGGTCGTGGCCAAGTCTAGTGGGGCGAAAATATTTTCGACGCAGTTCGCTGCGTACTCGCAGCTGAAGGACTGCCTAATCGCCGGAATGACATATAGGAGATCAACGCGCGGGAATAACTCATCGCTAAAGGAGATCATCGGCTGCTCGTAGCAGAACTTATCCTTCACCCTCAAGCTAATGCCGATGTCCGGACAGTGACTGTAGTCGGGAGAAAAAAGAGAGAAAAAAAGATCAGTACCCAACCGCGCCAATCCTACAAAAGACGAAGAACGCACCTGGCGATCCTTTGGAGCACTGCCGATAACGACACAGCCTTTGGCCCATCCTCGCCGTCCCCAAAGTCCGCCGCCAACCGTTTGACGTCTTTCGGAATGCTGCCTCCAAGAGCCTCTATGTCGACCGGGTTCTGGATCGTCCATGCGAGCTTATAGAGGGCCTCAAAGCTGCAGACGGTGATGTGCGAATAAAGCAGTGGCTGGAGTAGACGGTAGAATCCGGAGGAGATGAGTGTTAGGCAGAGAACCCGATTGCGAGGAAGTTCCGCGATGATGTGGGCGCTGATTCGCGGGACTTCGAGTAGGCTGGGCTCGGACGTATCAGCAGAGCTGCGGATGCGAAATCGAGAGAAGCTAGCAAACTCAAGCAGTGTGGGAGGAGCCCGGGGATCCAGCCCCGAGTCAATGTTATCGGACCGCGCTGTGGCCATGCTGCAGGCTATCGAAGCAACAAAATGTATGTGGTGTTAAAAATAGTGATAATATATACTGAGACCGAGCGGCAGTGCGGGGCTTGACAATGAGCGCTGGCATGCCGTGAGGGAGAGAGGCCACGGCGTATGGTCGACAGCCCTCGAGTGACGTGTGGCTGCACCGGATGTTGCCGACGAACAAGTCGCACGAAGATTATGTACTTAGTTGGTTACACGCTAACTTATCTAAAGGTCGACACGTGGGGGATCTGGTGTTCTACGCGTTTCCATGCACACTACTAGCTCGCCGCCGACTGCCCATCTTCCTGCAACACGACTACAGCTCCACGGCTCCGAACCACGATACGATGCCCCTCGGGATAGAGCGTATGCATTGACGCTCCCGTCTTTGGCGACGAGGATAATATTGACAAACTTCAGGAATCAACGTCCGTCGGCGTTCCCCCAATGACCTCATCAACTTCATCACACCATTGGAAGGCCCGGACAGGGCGATCGCACAAGACTACCTAGAACGCATCGCCGCCATTGTATATCCCATCATGAAAGAAAATGGTCTTGCCGTGATGAAGTACCACCCACCTCGCCCTCCCTCTCCACGGAGATCCCGCTGACAACGCAATCTAGTCTGGATGAATTCCCACCGAATGTAGAATTCTGGGGACGAAACTGCATGTGCGCCCTTCGAATCCGGGCCGAAATGCCGCTAACCAGACACACCGACAGTCAACGCGGGCGCACGCATCCAGCTTGTCCTGAAGCATCCCAGGACCGGACAATGGCTACCGTTCAGGTTCGTTCAGGGAGTCATGATCCACGAGCTAGCACACAACAAGCAGATGGTAATCACGGGCTCTTTGCTCTTCCAGCCCTTTCTGACGTAGCCCCCATCGCAGAACCACTCCTCGGCCTTCTGGACGGTCCGCAACAGATACGCTCGGCTGCTCGATGCCCTTCACGCTCGCAACTACACGGGCGAAGGGTTCTGGTCCGCGGGACGCACCCTAGTCAGCGAAAGGTACACGCGCGACCGGCCACTGGCCGAGTCCGAGATGCCGCAGCACATCTGCGGCGGCACGTACCGTGACCGCACGAAGCGCCGCACCAAGGCGCCGGGGGAAAAGCGGAGTTATGCGGAAGCGAAGAAGCGACGGATAGAGCGCAAGTTTGGCGTCGCCGGCAAGGGGAAGAGCCTCGCTGCCGGCCCCGCCGCCGCCGCGGATGGCAAACCGAAGCCGAGGGTGGCCCAGAGCAACCGCGGCCGCGAGTTGCGTGCGGCGGCGGCGTTGGCGAGGCTCGAGAAAGACGCCAAGGATAAGCAGGCGCAGGACGAAGACGAGGAAGAGGAAGGAGATACGGCCAGCGAGAGCGACGACGAGACGGCTGTCAATGTTGGCGGCGGAAAGTTCATGATTGCGGTCAGCGGGGGGCAGGATGGAAAAGCGGAGAGGGACGAGATGGACCGTGAGCTCATCGCGCTGGTGGGCGGTGCGTGCGGTCCAGGAAGCAAACGGCCCGCAAGGCAATCGACCCGGACGGACGCGCCGAAGCACAAGCTGGACAGCGAGACGCCTACCATCGATCTCTCATCAGACACAGAAGAGTCGACGGAGCAAGCCCGACGCCCACCATTACCACCAAAGCCCACGCCCAGCGCGGAGCGGCCACCAACCGGTAGTATGGCGTGTGCAGGCAGCAGCAAACACGCTCCAGCCCCGCCAAGCTCAAAAATTCCGCCTTCCCCTGCATCGCCAACGGCAGCCATGACGCACACCGAAGTTCCGCAAACATGTCCCGTGTGCTCGTGCGCCAACTCTGCGGGAGCAGCGACGTGCGCGGCATGCATGAACGTCCTGCTAGACCGAGACAACGTCCTCGCGGCATGGAATTGCCGCACTGCGTCGTGTCCGCCGCTGTACCGCAACTCGCGAGACGTGGTGTTCTGCGGTGTCTGCGGCGATAGACGGCGGTAGGACTGGGCGTGCACAGCTGGGGGCCGGTAGGAAGGGAGACTGCAGTTGGCGGAGGGCAGAGTCAGCGGTGTACACTATTCCAGCACGGGCACTTTGCGCCTCAATGAGGGCATCGGCCGGGGGGCTGGCGGGGGATTGGAGTGGCGCATCCCGTGTCGAGACGAGAGAGACTGTCGCGGTGTCGCCGCAGTCGCTGTGTGCAACTCGATCCACCATCAGTCTGCCTAGCCGTGGCATGTGCCAGCCGTATCCAGTGCCCCACGCCGTAGATAGCATCCGACTGCGCCCACCACCCACTGCCCAGCAGATACGCAGCGCCCAGTCCAACCTGTCCATTTAGGCATTTCAGCACAGCCGGTTGCGGCCATCCGCCACCACACACAGCGCACGTGCAGCAGCCAGCGGCGCCCCAGGATATGCCGTCAAACTCCCCCCCCCCCCCTATTTGCGTCCACCTACCACGACGCTGATTGCTCTCGCGAACGCTCTCCACGCTTCCGCTAGACACATCCCATTCCCTCGCCGGCCGGCGACTTTAGGCTTTCCACGCGCTAGCAGTTGAAGATTAAGATTAGGGGGTTTTTTTTTTCTTTTTTCTCTCGGTTTTGTGGTTCTTGAGGAAAAGAAAAGAAAGAAGCAAACCTGGGACGGGAACGGAGGCCGGGGGGGGGGGCGGGACAAGGCTGGTTATAAGTTAGGGAGTTCACTAAGCAGCTGCAGGGAACGTATGATGTACTCTAGAGTATGGAGAATTTTAGCCGATCCGATCGATTTGACCAGTTTCTGTTACGGAAAGGCGGAAGGGAAGAGGAGGAGGAGATGTTTGTCGCAAGCGTGCTTGGGCAGATGTATTTTTTTTGCATGCGGGGAGAGAGGCCTTGACCGGTCGGTTCCATATAATCTCGTTAACTACGGTCGCCACCCAGAACTTCACGTTGCGATGTGAAGATTCGCGGGGGAAAAAAAAAAGAAGAAAAAAAGAAGAAAAGATAGTCCGTCTTGTCCGGGTCCAGCACAATTCCGATCCGACCCGACCCAGAGTAGGCCGGCGACGACTCGCGATGTCCATCCGTACTGTACTGCACCGAACGATTGCGGAGCCACATAGCAGAACACGATCTTCCAACCGCGTGGGTACATGATGTGTGCCTTTGCTCATCCTCCCCGGTCGTCTCCCTGGCAACGACTGGTGCACCTTGCTGCCGCTATGTAGTTTACCTACATAGGGCGCATCCTTGCATAAATATGTACATATATATGTATGTAGAGTAGAGTACATAGATACTCTATGTAGATAGATACATGCGGAGCGACAGGGGGCGGGGACAGCCGTCGCTTATCCATGTGCAGCATCGTCAAGGTCAAGGATGCGTTCGTGCGCCATCAGATCTGTGGCCGAATGACAGCCGACGGGATGCATGGCTAGCGGCGGGGCGAGGGTTATGTAGATGTGTAGATAGACGCGCAGCGAGGGGGGAGAGAGAGAGCTGCGGACAGACTCCCGTCTGGCCCGGAGGAGGGGGACGGATGTTTATGCTGACTATTTCGCCGGAGCAAAAGCAGAAGAAAAAGAAAGAAAGAAAAAAAAACACAGGTCGAAAGCAGGGGAAGCAGTGAAGCAAACAAGTGCGGAGAATACCGCCGCCAATATAATCTCGCGTAAGCCGCTCTGTAGCCATCCACAACGCCGAGCCCCGATCGCCCAGGTGTGGGACAGTCCTCGGCTCGGATGGCTTGCGTGGCCCAATCGCGCGGCCGCATCACATACGGGCACAAACGAGCGAACCCAACACGGGGGATATTGTCTCGAACGGAACTACAGTGTCTCAGCCACACAACCCCCACCGCCTCCACTGCTGCTGTTGCCCGCCCGGACGCCATCGCCGGCAGCAATACCAACACCAGCACCGTCCCCCCCGTACGGGAAGCCAGCAGCCACGCCCATCTCCATCCCCATTCCCATCCCCGTGCCCAGGTCCATGCCGACGCCACCGCAACTGAAGCCCGGCTCCCTCCATCCGTAGGCAGTGGAGGAAAAGCAATCTCCGCCAAACCCCCCGCCAAAACCCCCGCCAAAACTATCGGCCAGTGCCATCGGCGGAGCTGCAGCTGCGGCTGCTGCGTTTCCGTCCGAAACCCCTGTCGTGACGTCCTTATCTTCCCCCGGCACCGCCAGGAAGTCGCACCAGCCTTGCCGGCCGTCGAGGGGCGGGTCAGCTGGCAGAAATTGAAGCAGGAAGTCATCAAGCACTGGCTCCAGCGATGGTACGACGCCAAACCCTCCTGCTTCGCATCCCGCATATTCCATGGATCGCGGTTGATGTTGGTGCTGCTGCTGCTGCTGGTTCTGGAATTGGGACTGCTGCTGGAATTCTCCAGGAAACTCGAATGGGTTGGCGGTTGCGCTCTCAAAAGCGAAAGGCATCCCCAACTCGAGGTGCGAAAACGTCCCCGACCCAGGGGCCGAAGGTGTCCCCAACCCGAGGGACGAAGGTGTCATCAGAGACGCCCACTCTTCGTCAAAATGTTGGAAGGATTGTTCCGGCATCGGTAGCGGCAATTGCTGCAGAACGCCAGGAGCCCTGGGGGTCTCTTCTTCCAGCTCTTCCAGCTGCCGGGCTCGACGTCTCACCTTGCGGCGATTCGGCAATGCCTGCTGGACGGGCATGCTTGCTTTTTGCATCTTCTCCTCCATCAACTCTGCAACTGCAGCCGCCAGTTCTGGCGGTGGCGGCGACTTCGGGCGTGGTGGTGCTGCTGGCTCTGCTGGCGTTGCTGCTGGCGCTATCGTTGCCGCTGGTGCTGGTGCTTCTGGTGGCGGTGATCCTACGCGGACTGCCGGCGCACGAGTCGCCGCGGCGGGTGCCGTTGCTCCTTCAGGCTCCGGCGATACCGCTGCGGACGACCGAGATGCCGTCGGTGTTTTCCGGGGCTTCGGGGGGCGCCTCGTAACTCGATTCGGCCTCTGTTGCGGTTGTTTCGACTTTGGCTGGGAGGCAGTTGCGTCGGAATTCTTCGAATAGACAGTCCACGGGGCCATCTCGAATGCGGACTGGCAGGAGCGGGCGGCTCGTCCCTTGAGATTCTTTGGGTTGGGCTGTGGAGGAGGGAGATAGATGATTCCGGGCATGTGCATGCACTCTGCGATATCGTCCTGACACGAGTCTTCAGAGCAGACCACACAGCACAGGCCACCGATCTGGTCTCCGGTGGGTTCAGGGGGGGATGGAGCGATGTCCGCCGCCGCCGATAGGGCAACGTCCGCCATGGAGCAGAAGATGTCTGGGCAACTGTGTGCTGGATGGAGCTCGAAGGGATTGTGGGAGGACTAGGTGAGGTGCCGGTGCCCTCCAAGGGGAGCCAGGCTGGGTGTTATATATGTGCGGCATTGCAGCGTGCTGCTCGTACAGCTGGTTCCCCATGTCAAACCGGTCAATGCAATAGCCAGCGGAACGCCCATGCCATGCCCCCCGGGCGTCTGCTAACTCCGGCTCGTGGTGCCTAGGGCTTATGTAAGGAGCCCCTCAGTTGAATCCATAACGGCAGTTTACCACGGAGATCCCATGTGCATCCCTTCCCTGGCGCACTCCAGCGACCCGGGGGACTCCGCCGGCATATCCCGTATGCATACATACATTGAACCGTGACCCACGCATCGCACCGCGTTTATCCCATGTCCCACAGTCCCGTCCTGGGCGGCTGTTCAAGCTGTCCTGGAGAACACAGATCTCTTGCGCCCTCTCGCTTCCCCATGAACTGGTTGTGCCACTCACAAGTGCGTGTGTTCCCAGTGTTGTTTTGCTACGATTAAAATTCACGCTGGGCAACGGCGGTGCCGCCAGACATGAACCCAAACAACGTGCGCTTTCGATCCTCCTCCTCCTCCTCCTCCTCCTTCCCCGCACATGCGATGGGAAACTCTCCACACGTTCGGAATATATGTGCGTGAACTCTGATCGTAATCGGTGCGGTCGAGCATATAGCATCCTCGGGAGCGATGAATGTGGGGTCTGACACAGGTAGTTAGGCGGGAGATGGGCCTCCAGCCGGACAAAGAGCAGGTTCCCCAAGAAAAGTGTGAGGATGGCCAAATTGCCTTCGTTTTCGTGGGGCGGGAGGGAGGGCGAGTGAGAGGAACGGGGTTCCTACATTCGGTGCCAAAATGGTCTGGCCTTGCGCCGGCCATCGGTCGCCAGGAGAAACGGATGTTGTGTTCGAGCTCTTCTCCGTAGGCCCGTAATGCGGGCGATGGGGATGGGTAGGTGCGTTTCCGACAGTGATTACCGGTGATCTGCGACTTGGAGATAATTGAGTTGCTGGTATGTGCCATGTACATAGTGATACGAACTATGGAAGGCTCTTGGGAGAGAGACAGGGGGGTACAGAGTTCCTGGACTGCGGGTACTCAATCAAGCTGGCGGGCCCGGCCTGTTGCCAAGTCATGGCACACACTCTTCTGCTGGATCGCACCCGCCCCATCTATATCCAGTCCATTACCTTCAAAGCCCCCAACCCCTAGTCTTCTATCATCCAATCATTCGATCTTTCAGCTGTTCATGAATTCTATTTTTGCTTATTCAAGCCATCCTTTTCTTATCCTGTCATTCACTCACTAGCTGTCACCCACAGTCGCCGAAGGTGCCTCGGCCAGCCGAGACGGACGCTGCTATTTGGAAGCAGATCACACCGGCGCGGGGCGTGGAAAGGCATGACCAATCGCGCCCATCTGGGCTGCCCTTCTTGCTGTTCACATACCATCTTCTTGGGCTTAAATCGGCTGACGGTTTGCGGCGAGCAGAGTCATGTCAGAGAACTCACAAAACGTCGAGAGCACCTCGCAGAGCTCGATGTCCACGGGCTCAATCGCTGCAACCGTCGGCGCGCGTAGTTTGACCAGCTCGCCCGTATCGCTACAGCGGCTGGGATATCATTCGTTGTCGGAACAGTCACTTGTACCCCATGACCTGCGCAGCCAGACCCGGTCTTCATTGTCCCAGAGAAGCCACATATCATCACGCATCAAAGAACACGGCAGAAATGGATCGAGCTCGAGCAGTGGGGCATCTCGGAGTGCACACGGAAAACGCCGCTCAAGGGACAGGAACAATATGACGGGCGAGGAATATTGGTCCCAGTGGATTCCGGCGACGGGCAGCACAGTGCAGCAGTTTCGATCAGCTTCTGTTGGGTCAGGCGGCTTCACGAGGCCTCCTGGGTCAGGAGAAGGCCCTTCGAGTCCACCCAGCTGTGCGCCAACTCCCCAACGCCCTTCTTCTGGCCCTCCGGGCACGATACGGCGTCCTCCACCCGGCGCTCATAGCGACAACGGAGCGGGACATCCGTACTCGCTGATCGTCAACTCCGAACATCTGAACGCCGCAGCGAAGCCGAGCGGATTGCAAGGCCCCCACAGACGATCTATTCACGGTGGCTCTAACACGTCGGCCGGGATGGGACGACAAACCCCCCTTTCACGGACACCGTATCCGGAACCACCGGCCGTACCCCGCCACCTGTCCGGCCCGTACCAACTAGTTCCTAGCCCGCCCCTCAGGAGCCCGTACGGCGGGCGGCGCGTTTCTGCTTCCACGCCACATCTTGACCAGCAGGTTGTCGTGCGGCCACCACAGCTTCCGCACAGCCCCATGTCGCCAGGGCTGCATTCGATTCATTCCAGCCATAGCTCAGGGAGTGATCCGAGATCAAGACACAACTTCTCATACCCATTAGGCAGGAACCACTCCAGTCGGTCCAACCGTTACGATACGTCGAGGGTTACCACAGGTCCTCGTGCCTCTACGGGCACCAGCGAGATGGGTGTGGATGGGCAGATCGACCGGTCCAGGTACCGTATGAACAGGAGCAAAAGCAGCTCTACCGACTACTCCACGGAGGACTTTAGAAGACTGCATGGAGGTGTGATACCGAACATCGATCTGGAATCCAACGGACGTGCACGGCCTCCGCTCACCCGTCACACGTCGTCACATTATTCCAAGCTACAGGATCTGTCGGTCCCTTCTCTCCCCAATGCAACGCGGCGGGCCAGCTACAGTAGTGCCACTGGAATCAGCCCTGTTGCGGAGAGATACATGAACACCTTCGCGCCCTCCGCTTCCGAACAGCCGTCGATCTCGAGGGGGTCGTCATTCCACCAACCGTTAACTATCGACACCAATTTTATGCAAACGGATGGTGCTCTGAGCTCGCCGAGAGGCCCTGGAAGCGTGCCGGAGTCGCCTATAGGCGCACAGCAGCTAGTGGACGGCCAGTTCTTCCCTAGCCTTCCTGTCGAGCGGAAACGGGTTGACGATTTCGGGTTTGTGAACACGATCGAAGCGGCGGACCGACCATACACCCCCGATCAATTCGCGTTCGATGCGGGAATGCTCAATCTCGATCCGACCACTACCCGCCACTCAAGCCAGAAGAGCAAGAGGAGCATGGCAAGTTTTGGGGCGCAGTCGAGGCGATCTGCCGGCCAAGCATCGATACCGACGAATCAGAATCCAGCGGGATCCATTGGCAGAAACGTGCTGCGGAAGAAGCGCCCAAGCCCGAAACCGTCACAAAACGACATGGGGACCTTTGCGAGCGGAGGGTCACGGCCTTCGACGGCGGAGAACAGAGGCTTTCTCACCGGAAGCTTAAGAGGCCGTCCATTGGATCTCGACTACTCTTTGGATATGCCGCATACCGCCACCACGTCGGCCGGTCCCTCGAGGGGCCTAATTATCGACGGCTACAACACTGTGCCGGGGAACGTTGGAGCACCCCGTATGCCCAGCAGAGGCTCCGTCTTTAGCCTCGCCAATGGCAAAGCCAACCCACCCTCCGCGGAGGAAAAGCTCAAGGATGGCAAAACCTCCGTCAGTAGCCTGTTGGACGGGTTCGAGTCCTCGAATGCGGTTAGTAGTGGCAGACAACGCCAATGGAACGATACGATTCCCCACCCATCGGGACCCAAGCGGACGATCAGCTCGCCAGAACTCGGACCGGAAAGCACCCAAAACCCAGTTACCACGACTCCCTGCGCGGAGCCCTCCGCCGACAAGCACAGCCGTCACCTGTCGCATCTATACAACGAAGGCAAGCAAATGCTCCGCGACGTGTGGCACGAAGGATTGACGACCGCTCTGGAGGATTTCAGGGACAGGCGCGCCGCCGAGAAGGCGCAGCGGTACGTAGGCGGGGGTAAACCGGGGACAGCGCTCACGAGCGTGGCGCAGCCACCGTCGGGTTCCACGAAGAGGAGCTCGCGGATCGGCAAGAAGCTCGGCGAAAGCTGGTCAACGTTCAAGGGGCGCAGCAAGTCGCCGCCGTCGAGTAGTGGAACAGACGAGCAACGCGGCTTTCAGGGAGGCCACAGCGGAACGTACTCTGGAGCGTCCCCGGCGGCTACAGCGGCACCAACCACGACCGCCACCGACGACGCCAGCGGCCCCGCGAGCCCGAACAAGAGGTCGGCGTTCACGGAAATGTTTGAGCGCACCGGCCGGGTGCGGGAGAGGAGCCGCGCGAGCAGCGCCGAGAGGGGCGGCGGGAGGAAGAGCATCAGCATGTGGCCGAGGCACAGCCTGCTCAGGAAGATGAAGGACGGCGGGGGCTCCGTGGAGGCTTGATAGCCTCGATGCCCACCCGCCCAGGACGTGTAATACTAGAATGATCGTACACACCAACTATGTCTTGCGGAACTAACCACTAACTACTACGTTCGGATCTCTGGGACCGGGATCGGGGGAGAAGGGCGTTGGACGCGCATCTGGTTCCTCCCATTCTTTTTTTTTTTTCTCTTCCGCACTGTTTCCTGCTCCGTTGCTGTCTACTCAGTTTATTTTTGAGTCTCACTTTCATTTTTAAATCCTGCTGCCGAACGCTCGGTCGTCTGTCTTTCCAAGCATGTAGCTATTGTATGTAGCTATTGTATGTAGGTACCTCATGTCGTGCCCTCCTCGCCCAGCCGCGAGACCCCGTGCCACGCTGCCGTATGGCGATTGGCACCGCACGACGAAGGAGGGGCACGCAAACGCCAAGCCGAAACAGGTTGCACCATACGGATTATGTAAGTACAGACTTGAAGTATGTAACTACCCCGCATCGAACAAATGTACCCCACTTGGCAGGCATGGTGCATCCGGTATGTACATATGTAGCTATGTATCTTCAGTGTGTACGCGGGCGGACAGTAACTAGTGCAGACAGAGTTACTTTTAGATACGGTATCTATCTACGGTATCTATCTACGGTATCTATCGACGGTATCTACGTATCTATCGCCTGTGCCGACAGGTCCGCATAGTCGTCATTGGCCACAACGTAGGGCCCACATTGGCTGGCTGAGACGGGGCGGGGGGAGGGGGGGGACGCGATAGGCTGAACTGCGCCCACTCTGGCGAAGAGAGCGACAGGGCGTGCGGGAGACCATCCAGCGCGGCCCCCGTGCCCTCCATACAAAATATCTGCAACCTATCCCCGCGGGCATGACTCGAGTGCGATGGACAACAGGAGCAGTATGTAATCCACCCCCCCCCCCCCACTGCACACCACGACACAGCGCGCACCTCAGCCCAGAAGAAAAGAAAAAAAAAGAAAGAAAAAAAAAGCCTAGAAGACAAACCCGGTATCCGCAGTGCCCCGTCCGTCTTGCTGGGTGGAGCGAGGACTCGACGGCCCGCACCGTACCCCCCCTACTTAAATCTCGGCGTTCTCTCTCCCCCCCCCCCCCCTCCCTCCTCCGCTTTCTTCTCCTCCTCGCCGTCTGGCTTCTGGCCCGTCCATCTGCTTCGACGACGTTCCGCTCCGCTCTGCTCTCTCCGGCCCGAGAAGACATCATCCGCTCCGCCAGAGTACATAACACCAGCGACCGCCGCCGCACACGGCCAAGCAGCTACACAGTTACTGCTGCCTCCATCACACCATCGATCCCCATCACGCAGCTACACATCCGCAGCAGCCCGGCCCGCGCGAGATCCACACCACCGCCCGCCGTATCTCCACCACGCCCTCCTCGTCAAGCACAATGTTCGCGCCCTCGCCGCGCCGCGCCGCGCCCGCGCTGAGCGTCAACACCAACGTGCGGCGGGAGATGTACTGCAGCACCACAGACCCGTTCCGCGACCCGTCGTCGGCGACGCTGGCCGAGAGTCTGCTGCAGCAGAACATCGCCGCCGAGCCCGCTCCCACGCAGCAACAGCAGCAGCAACAGCAGCAGCAGCAGCAGCGCCGCACCAGCAAGCGGTTGCTCGTCCGCGAGCTCGCCCGCGCCGTCGTCCACCCGCGCAAAACCCGCCAGGCGAAACGCTCGCTCCTCGCCCAGCAGCAGGAAGCTGCTGAGCGCGAGCGCATCAGGAACATCGAGGAGTTCCTCGCTAGTGGCAGGAACGGCCCCAAGTGGTAGATGCTGTCCCCCCCCTTATATACTTCTTTTCTTTCCTGTCGTTGAACGGAGGGGTTTTGGCTTTTTTTTTTTTTAATCCATGGCAAGCGAGGGTGTTTTTCTTTTTCTTTTTCCATTGTTCTTTTTCTCCTGTGTATTTTTTTTTTCTCTCGTGAGAAAGAGAGGTTGAGAAGGAGTCCGTACATGTTGCATTCGTTTGGTGTTCTATGATGTATGTATTGCATTCTTATTATTTTTTTCCCCTGTAATGACGTTGGTACTGGGCGGGACCGGAATGGTCGGTGTCACTCGGTTTGATGGTTGACGGCATACGAGATGGTTACGTAACTATGTACGGCGGGACGTGGCATGAAGGCCCAGGATTGTACGACTCTCTATGTTTGCATACATATCAACAGAAATCAGACATTTGTTGTGCTTCGCCGGCGCCCCCGCCCCCCTTCTCGCCGCACAACCTGCTGCCTACAGCATCCCCCCCCCCACCGACTGCAGCACCTCCTCGACGACGCCCCATCCGGCCGGCCCGGTCTTCTCCGACGCGACCCGCCAGTTCCCGACGGCGCAGCGGATAGCGGGCTTGCCGTCCCAGACGGTGGCGCTGACGTACATGCGGCCGGAGCTGTTGATGCGCTCGCGCAGCATCTGGTTCTGGGCCTCGTCCCGGGCGCGGAACAGCACGACCATGAACACGCGCTCGACGGCCTGGTCCTCGGTGCCGGCGGCGGCCTCGCGTGGCAGCAGCTCGAAGGCGGGGTGGCGGTAGACGATGCGGGCGATCTCGCGCGCGTGCGAGACCAGGTGCCGCACGAGGTCGCGGTAGCCCTGCGCGCCGTACGCGACCAACGTCGAGTACACCGGAAGCGCGCGGAACCGGCGCGAGTTCTCGAGGTGCGTGTCGAGCGGGCTCGCGGGCGACGGCGGCGCGGTGAGGTACGGCGCGGCGTTGCGCAGGTTGCGCTGCAGCAGCTCGCCCGTGCGCGTGTAGAAGAAGCCACAGTCGTACGGCTGCGAGGCGTCAGCGAGCGCTCGTGCGGGGGCGGGGGCGGGGGAACGAAGGGGCAACCCACGACGTTGAGCAGCTTGTGGCCGTCGCCCGCGATTGAGTCGGCGCAGTCGATGTCCGCCGCCCATGCGGCCACGTGCGCCATGCCGTCGGCGCAGTCCGGCGAGAACACGCGCGCGAAGATGCCGAAGGCGGCGTCGACGTGGATCCACGCGGAGCCGCAGCGCTCGACGAGGCCGCGGATCTCGCGCAGGTTCGAAACGAACCGGCCGGTGTTGACCTCGCCGTAGCCGACGACCACGATGGAGACGACGCCGCCGCGCGCGCCGGCGTCGAGTGCGCGCTCCAGCTGGTGCATGTCGAACTCCCACGGCGCGGCGGCACGGCCCAGGTCCCTGACGTTAGCGCGGCCGATGCCGACCACGGCCGCCGCCTTCGCGACGGACGAGTGCGCCGCCGCAGCCAGCACCTGCACGCCCGCGACGCGCGCCCGCACGCACGCGCCGAGGAAGCCCAGCTCCGCGAGCGAGGCGTCGGCGGCGCCGTGGCCGGCCAGCACCAGCTTCTCGCGCAGTAGCGCCTCGCGCGCGCACAGCAGGCCGAGGATGTTGGACGCCGTGCAGCCGGTGGTGAAGGCGCGGCCCAGCCACGCGTCGTGCGGCAGCCGGAACAGGTCCAGCAGCATCTCGAGAGCGCGGTTCTCGAGCGCCGTCGCCAGCGTCTCCTCGGGCAGGTGCACCTGCACGTTCTGGTCGGCGACCGCGGCGAGGAAGTCGCCCAGCAGCGCCGCCGGCGTCACGCCGCCCGTCACGAAGCCGTAGTAGTGCGGCGACAGCGACGAGTCGGCGAACGCCGGCAGCAGCGACGCCGCCAGGTGGTGGGTCACGCCCTCCAGACCCACGCCGTCCTGCGGCAGCTCGCTCAGCAGCCGGCTGCGCCCCAGCTCCAGCTCCTCCGCATTGGGCAGGATTGGCTCGCGGCAGGAGTCCGTCGACGGAAGGTAGGTCTCCAGCAGCACGCGCTCGAGCTGCGAGATCACGGAGCGGAACTCGTGCGCGGTCGGGGCGATTGGAGGCATCGGTGGATGTGTTTGCAGCTAGGAAGTCGGATCAACGCTTGCGATTTCTGGGGGGGATGGGGGATGGGGGATGGGGGATGGGGGATGGGGAGAGGAAGGGAGGAGAGGAAGGGAGAGGAAGGGAGAGAGGAAGAAGTGCGATATCTGGAGGCCGTCCCCGCGCGCAATTAATATTGCCGTACTGGCAACGGCGGTAGTGGTAGTGGTAGTGGCAGTGGTAGTAGCAGTAGTAGCAGTAGTAGCAGTAGTAGCAGTAGTAGCAGTAGTAGCAGTAGTAGCAGTAGGAGGAGGAGGAGGAGGAGGAGGAGGAGGAGGAGGAGGATCCGCACTGGCAGATGCTTCCTCGCGCTAGAGCCACCACGACCGGTCACGGCGCATCACTCGCGGCTGTCCGGCGCTTGGGGACCTTGCCACTCCGGCTGACCTTGCATGTTGGCTGTTATTCCTGCCCTGCAGATTCATGCGTGGCGGATCCACACCCCGCACCCCGCTCGGCCGGCCGCCCAGCCCCACGCCGAACGCTGCGTGAGCGGGTTCGGACACGCCCGCAAAGCGACCTGCTGCAGCGCAGCGGCGGAAAGCCTCGTCGACACAGTCAGGTCGAGGCCGAGAGAGAGTGGGGGGTGAGACAGATGGTTGGCGAATTTTCCTCTCCATCCTCTTCCTCCTCGTCCTCCTCCTTCTCGTCCTCCTCCTCCTCGTCCTCCTCGTCCTCCTCGTCCTCCTCCTCCCCCCCCCACTTCTCCTCCTCGCGCGTCGCTATGCCAGCCCCACAGAAGCGCACATCCATCCGTCCATCCGGCCACCCAGTCAGCCAGCCAGTCGACCACCCGAAAGTGCGCATCCCTCCATCCATCTGTCTTGTCGACCACCGGCCAGCCAGTCAGCCCGGCCCACTTCCGAACGGATCCGCAGCCACTTCCGATTGCGCTTCGAGCTCCGGCATGCCGGCACCCCGTCCGCCGACGCCGATTTTCAGATGGGATGAATCCGTAAAGGCCGTAGGTCGCGGTGGAGTAAAAGCGGACACGGGGGGCCAGACGTCACGGACTATCACTTACGGCGTTGCGGTCCTGCCGTGTCGCGGTCTCCAGCTGGCATCGAGCTATCAATGGATATCAATGAATCGTCATCATCAGCTGGCATCGAGCTGCAACCGATCGGCTGCCGCTGTGCGCCGCGATCTGCTGCACGCCGTGCCCTACGGCTCTGCGGAGGGGGGCTGGGACAGTCCTGGGGAGGGACGAATGCAACTTCTCCCGGGTCCGGGCGGATACGATAAGCCAACGCCGCAGGGTATGATGAACACTTGCCCCTCCGAGCGAAGCATCGTCGCTGCGTTGGACATCGTCGCACCACGCCGCCCACACCCACCGCCACACCATACCGCCCCCCCGAGTCGAGTCGAGTCGATCCTGCGCAACGCTACACGAGCACTAGTGACGGCTGCGATCGTTCACGCCAACGTGTCCGTGTCCATGCCGCGCAGGCGGGTGCCCACACCACAGTCCGGACAGCACATGGTGAGACGTTTCGTCGAGCGATGTGGCACGACAAAGCATTGCATTCGGCACGGAGCAAACGCGAAATCGTCGGCGGACCACCTGGGAATGGCGGGAGCGGGTCCATCGATTCCGCCGGAGCTTACCGGGGCGCGGCCTGGTGAAGTCCGCGACGCCAAAGCACGGCGGCAAGCTGTCCCCACGCCCCACCCGGCGCGATGCGATGCGACGCGGCCGCACATACGGGCCAGAGCAGATCCAGAGGAACAGACCGCACTCGAGTGGAGTGGAGTGGAGTGGAGTGGAGTGGAGTGGAGGGGAGGGGAGGGGAGGTGAGGTGAGAAGTGCGGAGCCGGAGATAGACGCGGACGCGGCACGGCCGTCTTTATACTCACCGCCGCCATCCGCGGACGATCGAGCACGACACGCGGCGAGCAGCCGCCGAAAAGCCAGCATGAGAGGATATCTCGGTCGACGGTCAGCCAGCCAACCTACCACACTGCGTCCAGGCCCGTGCGCACATGCGTGTGCGTATCAGGTACTATATCCCGCCGGGATTCCTGTGTCCTCCGCAATTTCCCAGCCGGCCCCGGTCCCAGCCCGAGTCGCCTTGGGAGATACGGTTCCCTCTCGTATATACCGCCACAGCCGGACGCACCGTAGCCGACGGCGAGTGCTGGACCCTGCCAGCCGCCAGCACTCTGCGTGCTTTTACGCTCAGCATGCGGATGTGCGTTGAGCAGGGGCGGCCGGAGGGGCAAGAATCCCCACGCTGCTGGCTCGCAGACATCTCGGCCCAAGCCCGGTCCACGCCTAGTAGCGCAGCTCCGAGACGGCAAGACCCCGAGGCTAGATAGGCTGGAAATACGTAGCCCCAGCAGGATCTACGGCGTACTTGCCGGGTGACGGTTCGTGAGTTGGCGTCCATTCTCCCCCGGCACAGCCCCTGTCCTCGACGCAGGAACTCTGCGATATAAAAAGCACATTCGGCGTCAAATGACAGGCGTGTCCCACTGCATCCGTTGACGCTCCTACCTCCGTGCTCTGCTCGGTCGGCGCAGCTGCCCGTCCAGCGTCGCGACTAGTCCGCAAACGCCAGGTCGTTCGCTCGAAGCCAGCGAACGGGGGATGGTGGAAGCGATCCTTAATTTTTGCTGCAGGTACGGATTGTACCTGCAGTCGCATCACTCCTTCGTCTCACCTCGCCATCCCGCACGTCGATAGTGTCGCTCTCCCCGGTGGAACCGCGGCTTCTCTGTTGCTGTTGTCGACTGCCACTCCTCGGCTCTGATGCCGCAATAATGCGCGCTTTAAGCAGGTCACCGCATAGATTGGGCAGACGCAGAGTGGGCAGAGCGTCGTTCCCAGCGTGCCTGGTGTTGGTAGTGTCTAATGTCCGGCTTCGCCAAGAAAAACACAATCAAAACACACACACAACAACTCCCCTGCGAAAGTCATAACTAGCACCGTGCGTACATAGACCGCTACCGAACGCTTATGTACATATCTGCGTGCTTGCCGCAACCGCCACCGGAGGATTACTGACAACTACCGGTTGGATCGCTCGCAGTGGGCCAGCCGTCCAATGGCAATCCGGCGAGCAAGTGGGACTCGTCTCAGCTCCCTGCGGTTCGCTCCGTCGGATAGATACGCACCTATAGCTATTGGGGGCCGATCCGGCAAGAAGGACGCGTGACGCGCCGATAACTAACAACGGGTGGGGCAGTGGTGACGCTGGTGGCGGACAGGGGCGACGTCAAATCTCCTTGCTGCAGTAGCCGCGAACACCGCCGCGGCGATTGGCCAGTAATCCTCCGCAAGCCTCGGCAACGACGTTTCGAACGTTGGGTGCAAGTGGCAGGACTCTCGCATGCCACACACTCCCTCTGGCTAGACGCCGGCATGTCGCGATAGGCTCGCCGGATCCCTGCCGGCTTCCAGTCCTTTGGGATACTCCCGTTTCGAATAGAAATCGAGCATCTACTATGCCTCTCCGTGGGCGCTAGGTGTAGTGTAGTTGCATGCCCTCCTCCCCTTGACCGGGTCGTCGATGATATTGCTGTCCGCTGCGTAATATCACGGTCGAGTTTGGGGGGGTCGCAGCGAGTGCCGGCGCAGGCTGGTCGCAAGGGCAGCCAAACCGGAGTGACCGGGCAGTGATGGAAGGGTCGAGGAGAGTAGAAAACCACGAGATTTCCCACACTCCCTTCCCTCGTCTTCTTCTCCCTTCCCTCCTCCTCCTCTCCCTCCTCCTCCCCCAACAACCCCAACCCCACAACCACCTTCGCTTCTCCCTCCCAGTCCTTCTTTCGCGCGCGAGTAGACGCCTTTCTACCTCACACTCTTTTCTTCCACTCTGCGTTCTGTGCTTCTTGTCCTTCGTTCACGACCGAGTCGCCCAACCTCGATTGAATCGATACCCTTCCAACATCTCTGACATCTCTCGACAACCTCACGTCACCTCTCAAACTCAGACATCTCAACAACAACCGCAGAAAAAGAAAAAAAAAACTTCAGAATGCGTTTCTCTCACGTTGCTGTTGCCGCCGCAATGGCTACTGCTGTCTCCGCTGCTCGCGGTGGATCCTATGGAAACAACTCCTCGTCTAGTGGATACAAAGGCGTAGCCACCACTGTCCTCCCGACTGGAGTTACTCCTTCCAAGACTCCGGCCTACGGAGTTCCCAAGTACAAGTCTCCCAAGGAGGAGGAGGAGGAGGAGCCCACTACCACTCTCAAGGGCGTCCCTGCGGAGTCCACTCCGGCTGCTCCTGTCAAGACTCCCACCCACGGAACTCACGAGGAGGACGAGCCCGAGGAGGACGAGCCCGAGGAGGACGAGCCCAAGAAGGACGAGCCTGAGTACCCAGAGCCAAGCACCACTCTCAAGGGCGTCCCTGCGGAGTCCACTCCGGCAGCTCCTGTCAAGACACCCACCCACAAAACTCCCAAGGAGGAGTTGCCCGAAAATGACGAGTCCGAGGATGACGAGCCCGAGGAGGACGAGCCCGAGGAGGACGAGCCCGAGGAGGACGAGCCCGAGTACCCAGAGCCAAGCACCACTCTCAAGGGCGTCCCTGCGGAGTCCACTCCGGCTGCTCCTGTCAAGACTCCCACCCACAAAACTCCCGAGGAGTTGCCCGAGGATGACGAGCCCGAGTACCCCCCGAAGCCCAGCACTACTCTCAAGGGTGTCCCTGCGGAGTCCACTCCGGCTGCTCCTGTCAAGACTCCCACCCACGGAACTCACGAGGAGGACGAGCCCGAGGAGGACGAGCCTGAGGAGGACGAGCCCGAGTACCCAGAGCCAAGCACCACTCTCAAGGGCGTGCCCGCCGACTCTACCCCGGCTCTTCCAAGCAAGACTCCGGTGTACAAGGAGCCCAAGTACCCCAAGTCGAACACCACCCTCAAGGCTGTCCCCAGCACTCCTGCCAAGACCCACGTCCCTGATGACGAAGATGTGACCACCACCTACGTCTACGTCCCGATCAGCTCGAAGACTGGCAGCCCTACAAAAATCAGCCCCAAGGAGACCGAGTACACCACGACCGTCATCACGACCCAGATCGTCACCACCTGTCCCGAGGGTTAGTTCCCGATTTCCCCCAGAACGTTGCTGGACCACTTGCTAACGGTTTCCCAGGTTTGACTACCGTCGACAAGACGTACACCACTGTTGTGCCCGTTGTCACTCCCACGCGTTCCGTCAACAGCCCTGCTGAGGGTAGCGAGGCGTGCGAGGTACCCGCAACCGTCACCAGCACCATCATTACCGGCACCTCAACCACCACCGTCTACCCGAAGACAACCACCACCGTCTACATCGATGAGGACGAGGAGGAGCCGACCAAGATCCCTGGCAGCACCCGCAAGACGTCGACGTCGTACACCACCACGACTATCCCCACCACGTCGACGGGCATCGCCACCTACGAGAAGCCCCACGGAATTAGCACCGTGACCGTCACCCCCATCCAGACGATCACCATCAGCACCAAGATCAAGGGCATCCCCGCCGAGGCATCCACCTACTATCCCGACACCACTACCACCGAGTACATGGCCATCCCCGCCGACGCCACGCCGTCTACGTACCCGTCCACGCCGTCTACGTACCTGTCCACGCCGTCCAAGTACCCCTCGGGCTACCCCGGAACCCCGGCCGGCAACGACACCACCCCGTACTACCCCGTGGAGTCGGTCCCCGTCTACACCGGAGCTGCCTCGCGCCAGACGGTCGGACTTGGCCTGTTGAGCGTCGTCGTCGCTGGTGTCCTCGGTGTCGCCGCTCTTCTGTAGGCCTAGCTTAGCTTAGCTCAGCGTAGAATAGTAGGTAGGTAGCGCTCGTTTCGCAGGCAAGAAGTTTGACGAAGTTGATGTCTGTGCGTTTGTGTGTGTATGTGTGTCCCAGTGATTTACATGTAATCTTTTCGTTTACTGTTGTTGATCAATAATCCTGCGAGTAAGGTGCTGTGCGAATTCTTTCTTTCTGTCTCTTCGATACCTACCCTGCTGGTTTTTGGTTGCCGGTTCCACCTAGCTGTTCCGGTTCTTTTTTCTTCTTTATTTCGTGCGCGTATTTATCTTAGTCTGCTCTAAGTACTTCTGTGTGTCTCCGACGGAAGAAGAGATGGAGGAAATAATAAGATGCAAGTCTTAATGTGGGGGAAACGATGCGGCCATTCTCGATAGATGCGGATACGGCGACTGCGCGCTGCGGCTCGGAGCGCACGGTGCGTAGCGCTCCGTTCCATAAACAAGTTTAAGTGCCGTACAGCAGCAAAACACGGGGGGGTTGGTATATATAGTATTTACTATATATGCCATAGCGATCATTTAACGAACCCGCCGGATGTGAGCACCTGCTCACTCACACTCTCCACCAGCGCCTCTCTCGAACGCGCACCGTTGGGCTGTGGGTGCGCGGCGGGAGTTGCGGCAAGGAACCGAGTGATATATGGTATACTGCCAACCTTAGTGAGTACGATGGCGAGTGATGCGTTGTGGTGTCCGCTGGGTGTTGTATATCTTTTCTTTTTCTCGCGAGGGAACGTCAGCCACAGCGAGTATTTCTTGGATAGGAAAAGTCACTGGTCGGCCATATTGTTCTCCTTCCATCGCGGAGCCTGTATCCGCCAAGTGGCGGCCCTACATACCTCTTTTTTCCCTTCTTCTTCCCCTTCTTCTTCTTCGATCGGATCACAATAGCGCCAGAAGATAGGTTTGGTCGCAATAAGAAAAAATATATATCTTGAAGCCACCATCCGTTCTCACGTCGGCTTAAGTGGGTGGAAGGCTACGGACGACGAACCCAACAAAAATGATGACAATGCAAGCCCACCAGCCACACTGTCAACGCCCAAATTCCCAAAAAAAAAACATATTTCATGTTGCAACACCACAACGGGGGGCTACTTATGGGCCCAAACCGCAATAAAGTCTGAGGGCATGAATAAACAAAAAAAAAGAATAAAGTATGAGGGACTCAGCTTAAGCGACAGGTGAGAGTGAATTGAGGTGTAGGTATGTACTATACATAGGTGAACTGGCGTGTCGTGTCAGTTCACTAGGGCGACAGGGCTGGTGGATTTCCCAGTGTTCTCATGTTGTTGACCACTGTTCTTTGTTTCTCTCTACAGCCCAACCCACAGACTGGCGAGAAGGTACGATGGCTCGGTGAGGTTCTGTTATAATCTACTGCGCGCGCGGGTTCTTTTTTTTCTTTCTTTTTCTTCTTCCTTTTCTCCAAATCGTCACGAAGGAAAGGCTTGGCGGACCAGCTGGCTAGACTACATAGATACTGTGTCCGGTGCGGCTCCCTTACTTTACTAGCTGTTCGCGCCAGTTCCCTTATCATCGACATCACTCAACACACGACAACCAAACCCAACTCATCCCACCCACACGCAAACAACCCCCCCCGCAGCCCCGCTTCCTTCCCCACCACCCCTTCTTCCCCACACACTTGCATCACATCCGATCTCTATCGCTGTCACCGTGCGCCTCTCTCGACTTTCTCGCGCGTTGCTCGCTAGGGTCCATTGCGCCACTGCTTCTTACTCACCCCCACCCATTGCGATCTGCTGCCCGTCCGTTCCATCACACCCATCTCGCTACACTTCCCCTCATCACAACCCTTCGCCTCCTCGAGCACACTCACTTTCGACTCGCTCGCACGGCTGGCAGCATGGAGAACGAAGCGTACCTCGAGAACGGGTTCGATCCCAACAGTCTGAAGGTGGCCGAGCTGCGGGGGATCCTCCTCAAGCACGATGTAGACTACCCTTCGTCGGCAAAGAAGTCCATCCTCGTTGACCTGTTCAACGCAAACATCGCGGCGCGGGCGGCGAAGCTGCGCTCCGCGCGCGCGAGGATCAGTGCGAGCGACGAAGGTATGATCAACGCCGGCTCCACCCCGGAAAAGAACGAGATCGGCGCGACCCCAAGGAGGGTCCGCCGGACCACCAGGGGCGCCACAGAGGATACAACCGAGGACGATGAGGCAGGCGCCAGGGGCACCCGTAGGAGGGTCAGGACCCCGTCCCGGAAACGGATCGAGGCGGATAATCTGGACGACGTGGAGATGCCTCCGCCTTCGACGGTCAGGAAGACGAGGAAGAGTCTCGCGAGGCTCCCGGTGGAGGACGTGGTGACGCCGGTCAGGCAGCTGGACGTCAACGACCAAGATACCCCGTTTTCTTCTCACAATCCTTTCCAGAAGGGATCGCCGTCGCCCGCCAAAAGCCCGGATCCAGAGAGACGTAGGGTCGGTGTTTCTGCTACCCACGCTAACCGGAGCGGTTGTGCTGACTGCTATCTAGACCCTTGGCGTGCTGCCTAGCAAGAAGCCCTTGGCCTCGCTTAGGAGGCGAACGGATGGTATTGCTGGGGATATTCAGGTGTACGAACAGTTCGACCAGCCCGTTGAGCCGCCCAGCACGGACACGCTGCGGAAGAGGCGCCAATCTTCCCGTCCAAGCCAGGCTACCAACGGTGGTGGCACGGTCGTCAAGCAGGAGCCTTCAGACAGCCCCCCACCGATGATGGGCGACATGGAGCCTGGCGAAGAGTTTGACCCTCGAGAAGCGATGGAGCTGGCGCAGGAGCCCGAACAGCAACTCGCTAGGAGGAGGATACGGCCTTCGCAAGGGTCCGGTACTAGTGGCAGCGTGCTGTTGGCGATCGTTACGCTCGCCTTGCTCGCCTACGCGGTCTGGTGGAGAGCGGAAAAGCTAGAGGTCGGGTACTGCGGTGTTGGCGGTCTCGGTACGTATACCACCCAGTCGTTGCGGCGCGGAAACTCCAGCTGATGGCGCGCGACGCTGCAGATATGCGTAAGCGAGAGCCCAGCAATGCTCTCCTCGAGGTGGTCCGGCCGTCTTGCGAGCCGTGTCCGCCACACGCAAGGTGCTACCCAGGCATGGAGCTGGACTGCGTAGACGATTATATCCGGACCAACAGTTATCTTTCCATGGGAGGTCTCTGGCCGGTCCCGCCGGCCTGCGTGCCCGACTCCGAAAAGGAGCGCCGGGTGACGATCATGTCGGAGGCTGCTCTTGATGTCCTCCGCAAGAGTGGGGCCGAGCAACGCTGCAAGGAGAAGTTCCTGAGCGGGGGGATCGAACTGGAAGGTGTCTCGGAGGGGGAGCTGAGGCAAGTTTTATACAACCGCAAAGCCGTCAGTCCCTTGCTGTGTTATTTCCCGACTCCCCTCCCCGAAGCTCCGCAATACCGGTTACTCGTTGCCGGGCGAGTGCTAACTGTGCTCCGTTGGGCGTGTAGGCGTCTCTGTCAGATCGAGAATTCTCGGAGCTCTGGAGACATGCTCTAGAAGATGTGACGAACCGCGAGGAGGTGGTCATCGAAACCGACACGTGGGTTCAATCCTCCCCACGCGTAAAGACGAACGCTCTTATCTGACTGCAGGTCCACGACGACTGCGGGCTCCACAGAGACAGCGGCACCGCCAAACTCAAATCCACGTCAATTGCAGCTCTCCCGCTCGGCTGTGCGGCCCGGCTCTTCATCGCAGGATCCGTGGCCCGACATCGAGTCGAAATTATTGGTGCGCCGGAACACTTCCAGGACAGAGGGACTTTCCGCTGACATTGGCGTCCGCGTGGCAGGAATAATCGCTCTCCTCATCACGGGCGTTACTCTCCGCCAGAGAAAGGTCACCAGGAAAGAGTACAACCGCAAGGTCACTAGGTTGGTCCACATTGCGCTGTCTCAGCTTGCAGTCAACGCGATCCAGCATCCAGATGATCCGTACATCGCGGTGGCGCACCTCCGGGACCAGGTACTGCAGCACGAGTTCAATCCGCACGCGCGCACGCACCTGTGGAGCGGCGTGGAGAGGGTCGTGGAGCAGAACAGTAACGTTCGCGCTGGGGAGCGGGAGGTCCAAGGCGAGATCATGAGGGTTTGGACGTGGATCGGCGGACGGTTCGTGGAGGGTAAAAATGTGTTTGGCGACGATGATGCCGCCGCCGGTCAGGAGATTGAGTGGGGACGTAGGTCTTCCCGGCCGGTGGTCTGATGATTGTTGTAGTATCGAGCATGTATTTGGGGATGGACGCGTTTGATTAATTATTTTACTTTTTTTCCTACTGTTGTTTTCCACGCGTTGTGCTCTACTTGGCTTTTGCCGATACTGGAGGGCTCTGGAGAATTTCCTTTCCTTCGAGATTGTATGCTACGACATTATGTTTTTTTTTTGCCGCCCCTGTATGCCCAGATATTTGTTGAACGGCACGCCGAGTGTTTTAATCACATGCACTCGCATTCAGCCCATGTAGGCTATGGCGGCGTGCCGTATGTGCACGCCACTGCCCACCCCGGCCCAGGCCGAGTGCCCCTGTCTGTCTGTCCGTCCGTCTGTCTGTCTGCCTGTCTGCCTGCCTGTCTGTCTGCCTGTCTGTCTGTCTGTCTGCAGTGTCTAGCTGCGAATGGGACGAGTGATACGAGCGATACGAGTGATACGCGATGGGCCACAGGTCGGTGTGTGCAGTGCAACGGCTTTAAAACGCCATCGGTTTTGGCGTCTTACTTTAAGATGCCACAGCTGGCGCTTTCCCTCTAGAATGCCATCGGATTCGGGCGGATGTCATATGTAGGCAGCAACCACCAACCCCCCCTCTCCCGCGGAGATGTGGAACGGGAACACTGTGCCCGCCCGCTCGCTGAGTAGAGCATACATGCGGTTAGTAAGCTGACTGCTGGGCGTGAGTACACTACACTAGATACTTGAATGCGATTACCTACCTACCTACCTACCTACATACACGCATATCTACCTACACACTTGTTATCGGGGGAGATGAAGTGCAATATTGCAGTCGTCCCAATCCATGACCGCATGCTTGAATGACTTCAGATTATTTAATTCGTGACTCCAGATTTACTGCTAGGTTGCCCGGAGGGGGGGGGGGGGGGGGGGGGGGGGTT
>Ga0307516_10000234_pt1 | contig 71156 bp, 55 predicted proteins | sample 19_EM_MG_FD_203310 | JGI IMG/M metagenome (GOLD analysis project Ga0307516, IMG submission 203310) | Populus trichocarpa ectomycorrhiza microbial communities from riparian zone in the Pacific Northwest, United States - 19_EM | ecosystem: Host-associated > Plants > Roots > Unclassified | place... | reverse complement strand
CTGCGATCGCTCGAATCCGCGGTGCGGGCGGCCACCCTCGTGGAAGGCGCCCACGACCGGGCCGACAAGAGCCGTGAAGTGGTGACGCACAAGGTGCAAGGCCTGCGGCAGCAGGCTGAACAGATCGGTGCCGCAGCGGCCGAAATGCAGGGTGTGGCCATGACGGCATTGTTCGCCCAGCCGCCTGGGTTCACCGCCCCGGATGCGGGGGTCGCCCTGAAACCGGTGCTGGAGCGCCTGGGGGATAGGCTACTGGCGCAGCCGCCGCTCTCCGCGCGTGCGGCGCTGCCGCCCGATGCCATGCTCGAGATGGCGATCAGCTCGGCTGCCCGGCTGACCGGCGGCGATGCCCAGCGGGCAGCCCATGCCCTGGCGGCGTTGGCGGACCTGCGGCCGGAAGATCTGATCCCTCCGCCTGGATCCCGGGCCGTGCCTCACGGGCGCTCGCCGGGCTCCGTGTCCGACGCGATCGCACTGGCCCAGGAACTGGTCACCCTGCCGCGAGGCAGGACCGTGCTGACCAGCTTGATGAGCCCATCGCCGGCCAGCCTGGACGAAGATCGCATGAAGAGCGTGGAGGTCCATGTGGCTGCGCAAAGGGCGTTGGCACACGGCGGCAGCCTTGATGAACAGACCCGCAACTGGTTGACGCAGGCGCTGGCTGGGGCATCCGCCTGCATGCATGACCCAGAAGGCCAGATCGAGGGGCATCGGCAGCGGGTGGCGTACCACGGTGTCCGCAACGGCTTCTTTTCGGATGCACCGGGCTCCCCCTATGACCAGGCCGACAAGTACATGAGGTCGGTGACTGAACGCATGCTGGAGCATGCCGTGGAGGCGAAAGCCGGCTCCGCGGCCAAGCGCATGATCGGCAAGGTCCTGCCGCTCAACAAGCCGACGCCGTTCAACGAACCCGCGATGCTGGCGGCCGGCAAGGCGGCCGTGGCGGTGGGCATCATCGATACCCGGGAGCAGGCGCTGCAGGAGCTTTCCGATGCAGCCCGTGAATTGCACGCGGAACTGGGCTCCCCGCCGACGGGACTCGCCGCCGACCTGCTGGCTCTGGCGGGTGCCGTGCAGGCCCAATGCGGGTTCCGCAAGCCCGAGGAGGTGATGGCGGACACATCGCTGGTGCCAGGACTTGCCGCCGGCCGACCCGGCTGGAGCGGGCCCACGGCTGCATTGCCGCCGCTCGATGCCACGCGCGCCTTGCTGGCTTCCTTGAAGGGCAGTTCCGCGCCGCCCCTCCCGTTTGCACTGAAACGGCTTGACCAGGCGCTGAAACGAGCGGACGCGGCGCTGGTCATGGCGGCTCCGCAGTTGAACTCCGTGGAAGACCAGGACAACTTCTTCACGGCGCTGCTGAACAACTTCCAGCTGCGCGACAAGCTGAAGATCGCCGGCGGCCGCATCGCGGGTGTCGCGACCGCGGGCCTGGCTGCCACGGACAACTTCATTCCCACTGCAGGCGTGCAGGTCCAACTGGACCTGCGCCGTACGCAGCAGGAAGACGAGGTCCTGGAACTGAACCTGGGGCCGCAGACCATTTACCTGCTCATCGGCGGGCAGTCCACGAAGCTGTCGAGGGTGGGCGGAGGCACCGGCGCAAGTTTCGGCATTGCCTCCATGGCATCGGTGCTCGCAGCCTCCGTCAGGCCGCTGGGGATCGACTGGCGGCGCACCAAGGACGTCCAGTCGCAGACCGGCGTGTCGCTGCGGGTGATGCGCAGCAACGCCACCCAGGTTCAAGACCTGGCAGGCTTCAATGCGGCGGTCACCAGCATGCTGAAGTGGCGCGAGGCCACAGCGTCCGACGGCAGCCCTGTCGGCGGTCCGCTCGAAGTGATGTTGTCGCAGCATCCGCAGGTGTCCGTGAATCTGCTGGGCGACTATGAGCGGCGCTCCGTCCGGCGCGAATCCACGGTTCAGTCATCTGCCGCCCTGGCGGTGCCGTTCGTCACGCTCACAGCGGGCGCGGCGGCAGGTTCCCGGAACTGGTCCATGGCTACCTACACCACTGAGGAAACCGGGCACATTCGACTGAGGGAGCAGAAGAAGCTGGTCCAGCTGGTGCGCCAGAAGGGGCGTGCCGCCGCGCTGCGTGTGGGGCTGCTGGCGGGGGTTGACACCCCCGTGGGCCTGTCAGCCCCCGGCCTGCGTTGGGCCAAGGCATTGGACAGCAAGACACGCGGGGTCGAGAGAATCGTTCGGCTGACCACAGTAGATGGTGCACTGGTGCCTCACATGTGCCGGCACGTCATCGAGTACGCCGGTGTGGATGCCTATGCCAGGGCCGTCCGCGAAAACCGCAAGGCGTGGGTGAACCAGGCCTTGATCTACGGCCACTACCCGGCGGACTGGCCCGACCACCTCAGGCAGCGGGACGCCGAGCGTGAACTCGACGAGTTCCTGACTGAACTGGATGCCAAGAAGAACGAATTCATGGTGTGCCAGCTGACCCACGGGTTGACCGATGACCTGGTCCCGCAGGTCGACGCGCTGCGCGGCCTGATGGAGGTGGCGCGTCGCGCCGGCAATGCCGCGGAGCTTGCCCGTTGCGAAGAGAAGATGGACTCCCTGTTGGCCAACCCGGTGAACTGGACGGCGGGGCGCCTGATCGTTACCGAGCGGTCCAACCGCACGGAGCAGCCCGGCGTGTCGCTCGGTGTGGTGGCGCAATTGTCCAGCGTGGCCGAAGCCAGCCATGCGGTGATGATGTTCCCGAAGTATCCCTGGGACCTAGCGGAACTTGATCCATCGGAAAAGACCACCGGCTTTGCCGCCGATGCACGTAGAAGACTGACTGATCCAGGCGCGTCGGGGTCAGCGGTCTAATGAAATGAGCGGTCTAATTAATGGAATGGATCATGGAAAATTTCAGGGGAAACAGGTGAGAGATATGCATTGCATTGTTGCGCAGGGGCTCACGATGATTCGCATTGATGGAGACGATGGTTCTATTGCGGATTTATCATTTTCTTGTAATCAATTACACCAGTAGTCTATGAAGAAAAAATAACACCATGCACGGCAACGCCTGAAGCCTGAGACAGGCATATCGTGACCCGATAGCAATCAACTTACAGCCACACAATGAAAGCAGTCGAAGCAACTTCAATCTCCATCCCAACCCGCCATGACCTGCCGGCCGTGCAGCGGGAAGCCCCGGCGGCCGCCGGTCGTGCCACGTCCGGGCCACTTCTTTCTCACGAGGTGTTGAGGCCCCGCGATGCAGGTGCCTCCTCCCCGGGAGAGGGCGGCCCGTCCATGGCCACCCGTCGCAAAAGCATCCTGGTTCTCACCGGAGGCATGGGCGGCGGGCATACGTCCCCCGCCGGTGCAGTTCATGACGCATTGAATAAGCAAAAGGAGTTGGCCGGGCTGGATATCGACATCCACTATGCAAACGTGTCCGTGGCACCATTTCCACGGAACGACTGCGATGACCGACGGTATCGCTTCAGCAACAACAAGCACGTGTCGGATCTGGTCGTCGAGCCCTACAGAAGGAATGTCTCCCAGACGGAGGCCTATTCGGCGGTGCGGGACAAGATCAACGAGTTCAATCCTCACCTGGTGTATGTGAATCACCGGATCCTGGCCCAGGCGGCAAGCCGGGTTCCCGAGAACCCGCAGACGGTGATCGCCACGGCCGACCATGGCCCCATTCATGCCGGGTGGTATCCGCAGCGCCTGAGGAGGAGTGACTCCAAGGACATCGTGCTGGTGCCGGGGGCGGAGGGCAAGGCGCATGCCCTGAAAACCGGGGTGCCCGAGAAGAAGGTCGTCATCCTCGGATATCCGGTCCGCAGTGCATTCGAGGCGGCGGCAGGGCGTTCCAAGGAAGAGGTTCGCCGCGAACTGGGCCTCCCGCTCGACAAGAAGGTGCTGGTGATCTCAGGCGGCTCGGGTCACTGGGGCGGGTACTTCACTGACCTGATGGCCACCTTGGCTGGAAGGCAATTGCCGGACCTTCACATCGTTGCCATTGCCGGTGCCAGCGCGGAGCTGAAGGCAAACCTCGAGGCAATCCGGCCGAGCGTGGACGTGCGCGGCCTGTGCAGTGCCGAGGAGATGGCCAAGCTGACCCGGGCGGCAGATTTTGCGGGCATCAAGGCTGGGGGGGCCACCATTGGTGAGTGTTATGCAGTCAATACGGTTCCCGTCGTCTACCAGAAGCTTTCAGGTGTCGAGGAGGGCAACATGCGGCACATTGAAAAGGAAGGGACCGGGTTCGTCGCCCTGGACAAGGCCAAGTTCATCGACGCGATCGCCGGGTTGTCGGCGCAACCGGACAGCCTGCAGAGCGCCTTGGAGAATCAGAGGAAGTTCTTCACCAATGGCAGTGCAGAAACAATCGGCCAGTTCCTCATCAACAAGGTGATGGAGCGGTAGCCGCCCGGCGCGGGGTCGCCGCAGCAGGGGCGGCGGCGGTTCGCAGTCAGGTGGCTGCGCTGCAGGGCTTCGCATGGCCTTGCAGCGGCCGGGCCAGGCCGCCGGCCCGGCCACATCAATCCTGGGTGATCTTCGCGCTTGTCACGATGTCGCGCAGCAGGGCGGCCTGGGCCGCGATGAAGGTACGTGACTCCTGCGCGCCCAGCGGGGCGGCGGATACCCCTGATTCAAGCAACTTGCTGCGGACATCGGCTTGCCCGGCGGCGGCGAACAGCGCCTTCTCGTAGGTCGAGACGATCGAGGCGGGGGTTCCTGCCTTCAGGAAGATCATCTGCCAGAGCGGCATGGCCATGCCGCCAAAACCCTCCTCCTCGCCGATGCGCTTGACGTCAGGCAACTGCGGCACGCGCACGGAGTCGGACACTGACAACGCCTTGATCTTGCCGTCCTTGAGAAACGGCATGGCTGTGGACAACACGAGGACCGCACTGTCGATCTGCTGGCCGACCAGATCGGTGGCGATCTGTGCGCCGCCGCGGTACGGAACGTGAAGCATCGACACCTTGGCCTGCTTTTTGATGAGTTCACCGTAGAACTGCTGGAGCGTTCCGATACCCGGGGTGGCGTAGTTGAAGTTTCCTTGCTCGCCTTTGCGCAGAGAGCGGATCAACTCCGGCAGCGTCGAGTACGGCGACTTTGCGGGGACGGCAAAGACCATCGGTACCGTGGTCATGCGACCCACCGGTTGCAGGTCTCTCTCCCAGTCCAGCTTGAACTTCGGATTGACCATCGGCACAAGCAAGGTGTCGGTGCCGCCCATGTAGAGCACGCTGCCGTCGGCAGGGGCGGCAAGCACCTTTTGTGCAGCCAGCATGCCGCTGGCGCCGGCGACGTTCTCGACGATGACCTGCCGGCCCAGGCGTTTGGACAACTCGGCGCTCACGACGCGGGCAACGAAATCGGCGCTGCCGCCGGCCGAGTAGCCCACCACCAGCGATACCGGCTTGTCCGCCTGGGCACAGGCTGTCCCGTGCAACAGCGCTGCAACGACTAGCGCGGCCAGCTTGCTCAAGAATCTGCGGTTCGTGTTCATGTGCGGATCACTTTCAGAAGGTATGTTTTAGGCCGACATCGAATGCGCTCGTGCGGGTCAGGCTGTCACGCTTGGCGGAGCCGACGTTGGCATACAGCAGGCTTCGCTTGCTCAGCGTGTATTCCGTTCCGGCGCCCAACATCGTCGAGTCGAGGTTCGTCGCGGGACGCAGGCTGCCGTAGGAGGCGTAGACGCGGCCATAGCTGACCGGCGCGCGCACCGACACGCTGAAGGCGGTGGCATCGCCATTGAGGCCGCCTTCCGCCCGGCTGTAGGTGGCGGTCGGGAACACCAGGCCGAAATCGTAGCCGCCGGCCAGGATGGACAGGTTGTTCTGGCTGTCGAGCCGGTCAAACGCGAGGCCAAGCCATACGGCACCCTGCCTGTACTGAGCGTTGCCAGACGTGTCGCGCTTGCGTGCTCCTTCACCCAACGCGGTGGCCAGTTCGAATGTCACACCGCTCAAGTCGACCGACTTGTAGCCCACGGAGTTCGACCAGCGGTTGTTCGACGCTTCGACGGCGGCGGGCACCGCGGTGTAGTTGGCATAGGTGTACGGGGACGCCAGTTGGCTGACATAGCTCCAGGCCGTGGGGTCTGCGAACAACGGAACCCAATAGGCCGCCGAGTATTCGCGGCCGGCATAGATTTCACCCCAGTCCTTGGCGCCGATCGCGACCACCGAGCGGCCCAGCCAGAAGACACTGGCATTGCTCGCCGCCCCCGTGTCGGCGGCGAACCGGTGCTCGATCTGGAAGCGTGCATAGCCTCCGCCATCGAGGTCCTCCTGGCCGCGGAAGCCCAGCCGGGATGTGTTGCCTGCTTTGACGACCCACTCGCCGGATGTGCTTCTGCCAGGCAGCAGGGAATTGGGCGTGGTGCCGTTGTTTGCCTTGGTGACGCCCTGGTCAATGATGCCGTAGATGGTGAGCGAGGATCCTGCTTGCGCCGACAAGGCCGCTGTCAGAGTTGCGGCCACGGCGAAGGCCTGCAGTAAGCCTGCGGCCATGGCGGGCCATGCCATTGGGCAACTTGTCTTCACGGATGTCTCCTTTGTTGATCGACTGGATGCGGTTTGCGCACACGAATGTATACGTACAAACGGAGTACGTCAACAATATGTATTGTGTTGGAGTTTCACGCAAACAACATGCTGCCCGGGGCTCCTCATTCCCCTATGGGCCCCAGGATATATGGGGTAACTACCGAGTGCATGATTCGGTGCGCTGCATCAATTGTGCAATATGCATTGCATGGAGTTGGCATCCGATTGCGTCTGCCTGGCTGCGCAAGGGCAGGCGATCTGATCTGCCCGGGAGCGGTGTGCGGCGAAGACGGTCGGTTGTGCTTGCCTGCCGCGGGCAGGCGGATCGGATCCCGCGTGGCGACCGACGGTGTCAGTTGCGGGCGGCTAGCTTCGTGCCGCGTGTCCTGGCCTGCTTGTGCGAGGAGCGTGCCGACGGGTACGCTGGCTCCGGTGGTTCGGCAACTGATGCGCCGCTGCGGCAAGTGATAGGGATCAGGTGCACGCCATACGGCGCCGCGGGGTGGGTCCAGCGCGAATTGATGGCCTCGTACAGCGTCTCGGCCTGATCGGCCACCTGGCAGCCCACCATGCTGAAGAAGCCGGCGTGCTCGTTGGCAAGGTCGGTGCGACCCAGCAGCACCACGCTCAGCGCCGACGGGACTGCAAACCCTGCCTCGAGCAGCAGGTCCTTGAACTTGGCGCCATCCTCGATGCCCCATGCTGCAAGCGCAGTAAAAGGCAGCCGGCCGGCCTCGTCGAGGCTTGCCCTGATCGCATCCGCCAACGCGGCTGCGTAGTTGCCATCCGGCAGAAGCGGGACGGCAATGGCCCGAAGCTCAGTGCCCTCCAGTGTGCTGGACAGGTGATCGAGCCGCCGCTGGCCAAGCTGGGTGGCCAGGAACGGGTACGTTGTTGTGGCATAGGCAACGCGACGGTGGCCATGCTGGATGAGCAATTCAACCGCGGTGGCCAGCGGCTCCCCCCATTCGGTGCCCACCGATTCAACGTCGGTTCCGGCGAGGGCCATGCCGTCGACGGCGAGTACGTCACACTTTTCCCGCAGTGCTGCCAGCAATTCAATGGGAATCGTCTTGTAGGTGGACTGGACCACGCAGGCATCGAAGCGAGGCAGGCTTCTCAACACCGTCCTTGCATGATCGGGATCGTTATAAGAGAGTTCGAGCACCCGGTGTCCATCCGCAGAAAAACGGCGCTGCAATTCCTCCAGCAGGACCCGGCCGCGGGTGATGCTGACCGAACGGCGCAGCAGCAGCACGGACCGCAGGGCGGCCGCGCCGCGTGGGCGCAGCGCTGCATCTGTGTTGCTTGTGTTGCCTGTGTCGTCGAGGTGCTGGATGCCGGCAGCTGCCGAGCCTTCGACCCGGAAGAAGGTTCCCCGCCCCACCTGCGCGTCGATCAGGCCGCGGGACTTCATGAGCCGGAAGGTTCGCTGGACGACCATCTGCGACACCCCGAACCGGCGCATCAACTCACGAATCGTAGGCAAGCGCTCGCCGGCCTTGGCCCCACGTGAAAGTTGCTCCAGAAACTGATCGAGTGCAATGGCGCTGCTTGACATGCCAATACAATACATCAACGCTGCAGTCCAGTTCAACGATGCAATCCGAATGATGCAAGCTGAAGTTGAAATGCAACATGGAGTGCGGATGGCAGCTTGTCTTGCTCGCGGCTGACCGGACCCTCCGATCCGTTGTGTCCCTGCCTGCCGTCGCTGACGATGGAGAGGCGGCGGTTTTCGTGCTCACGCTGACATGTACCTTCTGGTAGCCACCACCCGTGCCACGGTCTATTTGGGCCGCAGCTGCGCAGGCTGCTTGTGCATGCCGGATTTCAGGCGCCGTGCGCGGGCTGTTCCGGTCACCTTGGCGCTTGCCGGCTCCGGGTCAGCGTGATGCCGCCCGATCCACCTGCTTCGCTGAGCCTGGTGGCCGCGCCGCGCTGGCTGTCGGTGCGGCACGACACGTCCTACGCCTACGACACGCCGGTGGCACTGGCCCACCACGTGGCCCACCTGCGCCCGCGTGCCACCGAGTGGCAGACGGTCGAGGACTGGGCGCTGCAGATCGAGCCCGGCGCCGATGCCGAGCCGGTCGGCATGCTGGACGTCTGGGGCAACTGGCGCCATGCGTTCAGCCACTCCAGCGTGCACGAGCACCTGCAGGTGGTGTCGAGCTGCCGCGTGCGCGTGGACCCGGTGCCCGTGCCCGACGCGGCGCTGAGCCCGGCCTGGGAGCGTGCCGCGGCCGACCTGCAATACAAGGCCGATGCCGTGCTGCCCCCGCAGGCCGCAGCCGCGCCGGAGTTCTCGCTGCCGTCGCCCTATGCCCCGCGCGCGCCGGCACTGGCGGCCTTCGCCACCCAGGTCTTCACGCCGGGCCGGCCCTTGCTGGAGGCCGCTATCGCGCTGATGCACCTGGTGCACCAGCAGTTCGAGTACCTGCCGCACAGCACCACCGTGGCCACGGCCGCGCTGCAGGCGTTGGCGCAGCGCCAGGGCGTGTGCCAGGACTTTGCCCACGTGATGATCGGCGCGCTGCGCTCGCTGGGCCTGGCCGCGCGCTACGTCAGCGGCTACATCCTCACGCAGCCGGCCCCGGGCGAACCCCGCCTGGTCGGTGCCGACGCCTCGCATGCCTGGGTGGCCGTGTGGTGCCCCGTGCTGGGCTGGGTGGCGCTGGACCCCACCAATGCCGTGCTGGCCGGCGTGGACCATGTCAGCGTGGCCTGGGGCCGCGACTACGGTGACGTGGCGCCGCTGCGTGGGGTGATCCGCGGCGGCGGGAGTGCGTTGCCGCGGGTGGGGGTGACGGTGGCTCCGTTGGAAGAGACGGGCGAATGACACGCCGGACCTGACGGGCAGGGTGTGATGGCAGACTTGTTGGCCATGCACGCCCCTACCTCCTCCCCGGCGCACCGCGCCTTGGCCGCCCTCTGGCAACTCGCCGGTTTACCGGCCAAGGCCCTGGACTCGGCCGACCTCCCTGGCACCGAGCCCGTGCTGCCTTCCAGTTTCGCCGTGGCCACCGCCGCCCAGGCCAGCCTGGGGGCCGCCGCGCTGGCCGCCACCGAACTGTGGCACCTGCGCACCGGCCGGCGCCAGCAGGTGCAGGTGCCGCGCGAGCACGCCGCGCTGGAATGCTGCGGCCACTTCACGCTCGACGGCAAGGTGCTGAACCCGTGGGACAAGCTCTCCGGCCTGTACCCCTGCGGGGCCGACTGCGGCGAGCCCGGCTGGGTGCGCATCCATGCCAACTTCGCCCACCACCGCGACGGCGCGCTGGCGCTGCTGGGCTGCCCCACCGGCCCGGCCACCGAGCGGGCTGCGGTGACCCAGGCCTTGCGCCGCTGGCGGGCGGTGGATTTCGAGACGGCGGCTGCCGACACGGGCCTGGTGGTGGCCGCCGCACGCAGCTTCGAAGACTGGGACCGCCACCCGCAAGCCCTGGCACTTGCCGGCCAGCCCGCGGTGAGCATTGAGCGCATCGACGCGGCGAGTCCCCTGCACTGGCCGGCGCTGGCCCCGGTCGGCCCGCCCTTGCAAGACCTGCGCGTGCTGGACCTCACCCGCATCCTGGCCGGGCCGGTGGCGGGCCGCACGCTGGCCGCCTATGGTGCCGACGTGATGCTGGTCAACTCACCGAACCTGCCGAACATCGACGCCATCGCCGAAACCAGCCGCGGCAAGCTGTCGGCACATATCGACCTGCACACCGCCGCAGGGCGCGACGCGCTGCAGGCCCTGGTGCGTGAGGCCCATGTGTTCCTGCAGGGCTACCGGCCCGGCGGGCTGGCGGCGCTGGGTTTCGGTCCGCAAGACCTGGCCCGGTTGTGCCCCGGCATCGTGATGGTCTCGCTTTCTGCGTATGGGCCGGTAGGCCCCTGGGCCGGCCGGCGCGGGTTCGATTCCCTGGTGCAGACCGCCACCGGCTTCAACCATTCCGAGGCCCAGGCCGCCGGTGCCACCGAACCCAAGGCCATGCCGATGCAGATCCTGGACTACGCCGCCGGCCACCTGCTGGCCTTCGGTGCGCAGGCCGCGCTGTGGCGCCAGGCCCGGGAAGGTGGCAGTTGGCAGGTGCAGGTGTCGCTGGCCGGGGTGGGGCACTGGCTGCGCAGCCTGGGCCGTGTGCCGGATGGGCTGGCCACGCAGCGCCCGGCCGTGGAGCCCTACCTGATGAGCGAGGCCTCGGGCTTCGGCGAACTGGTGGCGTTGCGGCATGCGGCCCGGTTTTCGGAGACGCCGGCAGGCTGGCTGCGGCCGTCCATGCCGCCAGGCTCGCATCCGGCGTCATGGCCCGTGGGCATCTGAACGTTAGTGACAGCAGCGGCGGTGGTATTGCCAAAGGGCATGGCCGTTCGTGTACGTCCCAACAGGCTGCTACGTCTTCCTGCCTGTCGGCTTGGGGCCTACGGATCTGATCCGCAGCCTCTCGATCGCAGCAAACTCGGTCGCTTTCTGTCGAGCGTTCTTTGGATCGATTTCGCCCGGCATCGGCTTGGTCTGCTTGTCTGCTTCCGTGTGCGGCCCGCTATGTCGATTCGTCATCCGGATCCTTTTGGTCTGCGTCCTCAAGAATTTTCTTCATGTCACCGCCAGCGGCCCAGTTTTCTGGCTCCACGTGCCCCAGCTTCTTGTACAAGGAGCGCTCTTGCGCCGCGCGCTCCGCGATTTCTGCCAAGGACCAGCCGGACTTCTGCCGCTTCTTGCGGCGCTCCTGCTGCAGGTCTGTGACCTTCTTCGCCGTCACAACAGTTCCTTGGAAAGATAGATCGGACCTCTGCGTTGACGGGGTGCATGATCCGGATTTGCTTGGCATTCAGTAGGCGTCCGTAGACACTGTACGCAACCAGCACGTCATCGAAGAGAACTGGCCTGGGTCCCAAGCTTCGAGGCTGAGCTTCCACAAAGTCCAGCCGGAGGTGGTTTCCGTTGTAGGTGGGGCGCCCAAGGGACAAGGCCATGAGTGTGCCCTGTTCCCACGCTGCAAGTTCAAATCGCTTGGGGTGGCGAAACCGGAAGACGGAGTAGCCGGCCGCCCAATCCCAACCCACCTTCCTGTCTGGAGCCTGCATCCAGATCCTGGCGGCACTCAAGGCTTCCGCAGTGATGAGGCTGAACCGGATTCCTGGTGAGGCTCCTTGCTGCGCAACTTCCAGCGCAAGCCGTCGCAACTCTTCGTACCTGTTTTCTGCATGCAAATGGGGTTGAGAGCATTGGCGCCTGCCGGGTGTGAACCACCATAAGATTCTGCGCCGGTGCGGAGCCCTTGCCAAGCGACGGCGAAGCCCCGCGTGGGATCGCCTGACGTGCTTGGCTTCGCGTTGCGCGCCCTCGGCAATCTGGTCTGGGCAATCGGTGCCGTCGTTCATCACAACGGCCTTCGGACGGACCCACACTTTCGGTGCTCGCTGTGTGGGATGCAGGTGTTCCTGCAGGGCTGTGGTGTCGCTCTGGGTCGCGCCTTCTGAGCCTGCCGCCGGTTGCTCATCTGTGCATGGGGCGTACGAATCCGAGTTGGGCCGCCTACGGTCTGGAGATCATGGCGCGGCGGCACGGCCAGCCAATAATTTGGCGTACCGAGCCTCAGCCTTATCGGCCAGTTCGTGCCGCCCCAGGCGCCTGTACGCGACGGCCAGGCTGGAGTGATAGAACGGCGCGACAGGCCAGGTTGGGTCGGCCTTGGCTTCGGCCTCCACGGCGGCCGCCAGCCTCAATAACAGGCCGGCAGCCTGTTCGTAGGACTTCTCGCGCCACAGCCGCTTGGCGTCCTTCGCGTGGGCACTGTAGTGCACGCCATCAACGGCGGATGCCAGCTTGCGTTTCTTCTCGGCCTTGGCGTGCGCCTCGAAGTCGAAATTGACACCGGGCGTGTTCTTGATTCCCATCACATCACTTCGCAAGGCGGTACATCGTCGCCCTTGCCGTGATGCTGTGCCAGCAGTTCCGCGTGAGGGCTCCTTCCTTGGCGATCTGCACGCCGAAGATGCCATCGGCACCGCGAGCGAACGCGGCCGCCTTGAGGTCGTCCATCAGGATTTCGTTGGAGGGCTCGATGTCGCCCTGGTAGCGGTGGTACCGCGACGCATCGACCGGACCGGTGGCGGCTGCGTTGGCTGGCAGTGTTTCCGATTCGGCGACCTTCAGCACTGCTTGGCGCTGCGCCTCCAGGCTGGTGTATGTCTGCTCGTTGCCGATGCGCATGTTGGTTGATTGTGTTGCGCATCCGGCGAGGTACAACACAAGTGGGGCAATGACAAGGCGCTTCATATGGGGCTCCTCGTTTGTTGGGTGCACAGCCTACCGCATCGCGCCTTGGCGCCCCTGGCCAAGTGAGTGCGGACGGTCTTCGCGTTCTCAATGGGGATGGGGCACGGCGAAGGCCGGCATTGCCCCTCATTGAAGGCAATCCGGATGGCGTGTGCCGCCTCTGACCCCTCCTACTGCACGAACCGCGAGCCGCGCGACAGCATGGTCAGGTCCACCCACTGGCTGCCATGGTGGTTGCCGGCGGAGAAGTTCAGCGCGTAACCTCCCACGTCCACGCGGCCCAGTGCACCCACCGCCTGCAGCAGGCTGTCGCGGGTGGGGTTGGGGCCGGCCTTCTTGAGCGCCATCCACAGCGCCTTGGCCGCAATGCACGACTCCAGCGACGTGGCGTTGAGCTTGCTGCCGTTGAGGGCGGCCAGCGCATCGGCGCAGTCCTTCACCACCGGCACCAGGGCCAGGTTCGTGGTCTTGGGCGAGGGCACCACCTGGGCCACCACGGTGCCGCGTGCCAGGGTGCCGCTGGACTCGGCCAGGGCATCGGGGTTCACATAGGACAGCGCCGCCACGGGGATGGCAAGGCCATGGTCGGCCGCCGTGGTGAGGAAGTCGCGCGCCACGCCGTAGGGCGTGGTCACCAGCACGTAATGCGGCGCCTCCTTGGCGATGAGGTCTACCGCTGCGCGGTCCAGCCGGCCGCGCAGCGTGACCGACACGGCGCGGGGCTTGGGCAGGCCGGCCTCGGCGAAGACGGCCGCCACCGTCTCGTACAAGGCCTGCCCGGCCTCGTCGTCCTGGTGAATGACGACGGCCTTGGTCGCCCCCATCATGCGTTTGGTTTCCACGATCTTGGCGGCTTCGGCCTTGCAGGACGCGCGGATGGTGAACACGTTGGCGTGGCTGCGCAGGCTGGCCGCGCCGCTGAAAGGCGCGAAGAACAGCGCGTTGTGGCGGGTCACCAGCGGCAGTGCATCCTGGCTGTGGACCGTGGAGTCGTAGCCGAACAGGGCCAGGGCGCCTTGCTGCTCCAGCAACTGCTGCGTGTTGGCCGCGGAGCGCTCGCGCTGGCCGGCGTTGTCCAGCGTCACCAGTTGCACGCGACGCACGGTGAAGTTGCCGGCGTTGGCGCGATTGAAGATCGCCAGCGCACCGTCGCGCATGTCGCGTCCGATCTCGGCATCAGGCCCGCTCAAGGGCACCGACTGGCCGATGACGATGTCCTGTGAAAAGGCAGGCTGCGCGGCATACAGCGCCAGCATGAGCAGGGCCCATGGCTTCATGTCGTCAACTCCCGTGGAATGGTGCGGGTGTTCTGGGCACCCATCGATGGACCCAGGCAAGCCCGAGTCTTCGGCGCACGGGATATTAGGGGCGCGCCATCTCTTTCGCCGTCGTAAAGAAAGCGAACTAATTCACACCCCGGCCCACAGTTGCACTTTCTTTTCAGGGGCTGAGACTTATCTCCTTGTGTAGGGGATTGCGGTGAGGGGTGTTCAGAGCAACTGCTCCAGCAACCGGGCCACGTGCACCGCCTCGCGCTGCGTGCCGTCGGCGATCTGGTGCCGGCAACTGGTGCCGTCAGCCACCACGATGGCCTCGGGCCGCGCCCGCACCGCAGGCAGCAGGGCCGCCTCGGCCATTTGCATGGACACGTCGTAATGCGCCGCCTCGTAGCCGAAGCTGCCGGCCATGCCGCAGCAGGAGCTTTCAATCAGTTCCGGCGCCGCCCCCGGGATGAGGCGCAGCACCTCCAGCACCGGCGCGATGGCGCCGAAGGCCTTCTGGTGGCAATGCCCGTGCACGAGCAAGGGGGCCGGTGCAGGCTTGAGCTTCAGCGCAAAGCGTCCTGCGCGGGCTTCGCGGGCGATGAACTCCTCGAACAGCCAGGCCTGCGCGGCCACCGTCTCGGCCTTGGCGCCAAAGCCCATGGCCAGCGTCTCGTCGCGCAAGGTCAGCAGGCACGAGGGCTCCAGGCCCACGATGCCCACGCCGGCTTGCGCGAACGGCAGCAAGGCATCCAGCAGCTCACCGGCCCGCTCGCGGGCCTGCTCGGCCATGCCGCTGGCCAGGTAGGTGCGCCCGCAGCAGTGGTGGCCGTCGTCCTTGGCCAGGGTGTGCACGGTGTAGCCCGCCGCTTGCAGCACGCGCGCCGCGGCGAGTGCGTTGCCGGTTTCGAAGCTGCCGTTGAAGGTGTCCACGAACAGCAGCGCGGCCCGCCCGCCGGCCGCTGCCTGCGACAAGGTGGCCTCGGCGCTGGCAAAGCCGAACCCGGCCCGTGCACGCCAGAAGGTGTCGGCCCGCCAGCGCGGCAGCGAGCGCCGGGCTGAGAAGCCCAGCAGCTTTTCGCCCAGCCAGGCCGCACCCGGCAGCGAGTTGCGCAGGTTCAGCAGCCAGGGCACGCGGCTGGCCGCGTGGGCATACGCGGGCAGGTGGGCCACCAGCCGGTCGCGCCAGGTGTGGCCATGGCGCCGCTTGTAGTGGGCCAGGAACTCCAGCTTCATCTTGGCCATGTCCACGCCGGTGGGGCAGTCGCGCTTGCAGCCCTTGCAGCCCACGCACAAGTCCATGGCCGCATGCACGGCCGGGCTGGTAAAGGCATCTGGCCCCAACTGGCCGGACAAGGCCAGCCGCAAGGTGTTGGCGCGGCCGCGCGTGAGGTGCTGCTCGTCGCGCGTGACGCGGTAGCTGGGGCACATGGTGCCGGCGTCGAACTTGCGGCAGTGGCCGTTGTTGTTGCACATCTCCACGGCCTTGGCAAAACCGCCGGTGGTGTCACCGCCGCTGCCAGGGGGCGTGGTGGCTTCGGTGACCGGGTCGTTCTGCACGTTCCAGGCCGACCAGTCGAACACCGGCTGGAGCGCGATGGTGCGGTAGGGGCGCGGCGCGGTGTCGGGCGGGAAGCGGAACAGCGAGGGCTCGTCCATGCGCGGCGGGTCCACCATCTTGCCGGGATTGAAGAGCCCGATGGGATCCAACTCGTGCTTGATGGCCTTGAAGGCGCTGTTGATTGCGGGGCCGAACTGCCACTCGATCCATTCGCCGCGGCACAGCCCGTCGCCATGCTCGCCGCTGTAGGCGCCCTTGAACTGCCTCACCAACACGGCGGCCTCTTCGGCGATGGCGCGCATCTTGGCGGCACCGTCGCGCCGCATGTCCAGGATGGGCCGCACGTGCAGCGTGCCCACCGAGGCATGGGCATACCAGGTGCCGCGCGTGCCGTGGCGGGCAAACACCTCGGTGAGGCGGTCGGTGTACTCGGCCAGGTGCTGCAGAGGTACGGCGCAGTCTTCGATGAAGCTCACCGGCTTGCCGTCGCCCTTGAGGCTCATCATGATGTTGAGGCCGGCCTTGCGCACCTCCCACAGCGCTTTTTGCTCCGGCTCTCCGGGCAGGCCCACCACGCTGTCCGGCAGGCCCAGGTCGCCCATCAAGGCTTCCAGGTCGCGCAGTTTCTGCAGCAGCGGCGGCTTGTGCTCGCCGGCAAACTCCACCAGCAGGATGGCGGCCGGCTGGCCCACCAGCGCGGTTTCTATGCTGGGCCGGAAGGCCGGGTTCGTCAGGCTCAGCTCGATCATCGTGCGGTCCACCAGCTCCACCGCGGTGGGGCCCAGCGTGACGATGTGCTGGGCCGCATCCATGGCCGCATGGAAGCTGGCGAAGTTCACGACTCCCAGCACCCGCGCGTGCGGCAGCTCGGCCAGTTGCAGCGTCAGGCTGCGGGTGCAGGCCAGCGTGCCTTCGGCGCCGATCAGCAGGTGCGCCAGGTTCACGCTGCCGTCTTCGGTGTAGGGCCGCTCGCTCTGGTTGTGGAAGATGTCGAGGTTGTAGCCGCCCACGCGCCGCATCACATGCGGCCAGCGTGTTTCGATCTCGCCGCGGTGCTGCTGGGCCAGGTTGCGCACGAACGCGGCAATGGCCGCGGCCCGCCCGCCCAGGCCGGCCACCGGACCCCACTCCACCTGCGTGCCGTCGGACAACCAGGCGCTGGCACCCAGCACGTTGTGCACCATGTTGCCGTAGGCGATGGAGCGCGAGCCGCAGGAGTTGTTGCCCGCCATGCCGCCCAGCGTGGCCTGTGCGCTGGTGGACACGTCCACCGGGAACCACAGGCCGTGCGGCTTGAGCTGTGCGTTCAGGTGGTCCAGCACCAGGCCCGGCTCCACCGTGGCGGTGCGGGCTTGCACGTCCAGCGCCAGCACGCGGCGCATGTGCTTGCTGTGGTCGATCACCAGTGCCGCACCGGTGGTCTGGCCGCACTGGCTGGTGCCGCCGCCGCGCGGCAGCACGGGAATCTTCAGCTCGCGCGCAATGCCGATGGCGGCCACGATGTCCTGCTCGGTGCGCGGCACCAGCACGCCCACCGGCATGATCTGGTAGATCGACGCATCGGTGGCATAGCGCCCGCGCGAGGCGGTGTCGAACAGCACCTCGCCCTGCGTGTGTGTACGCAGGCGCCGGGCCAGCGCGTCGCCGGTGTCGGTCTGCACCACGCTCATGGCTTGCGGCTGGCCTGCGGCTCACCGAAACCAGCGCGCAGCCCCTCCAGCACGGTGTCGCGCTTGTGTTCCAGGTGCAGGAACAGAATGCTGCGCAAGGCCACGGAGTCGCGGGCGTCGAGCGCCTGGACCATCTGCTCATGCTCCTTCACGGCCAGCTTCCACTTGGTGGCGTCCTGGTTGGTCCTGAAGCGCAGGGCCTGCACGCGGGCGTTGATCTCGCGGTAGGTCTTGGTCAGCACCGGGTTGGCCGCGGCCTGGTTGATGGCGGCGTGGATGAGGGCGTTGACGCGGTAATAGCCCGACAAGTCGCTGCGCGCGAAGCAGGCCATCATTTCGTAGTGCAGCGCGCGGATCTCGGCCAGTTCCGCGTCGGTGATGCGCTGGGCCGCCAGTTCGCCCGACAGGCCCTCCAGGTGGGCCAGCAGCTCGAAGGCATTGCGCACGTCGGTTTCGCCCAGCTTCACCGCCACCGCGCCGCGGTTGGGCAACAGGTCCACCAGGCCTTCCGCGGCCAGCAGCTTGATGGCCTCGCGCAGTGGCGTTCGCGACACGCGCAACTGCTCGCACAACTCCCGTTCGTTGAGCTTGGCGCCGGGCGGAATGCGCCCCTCCACCAGCATGGTCCGCAGCCGGTGGGCCACCTGCTCGTGCAGCCCAAGCCGGGCAATTTCAATCACCTCTGCCATGTGGTTCCCTGAATGTGTTGTCCCTGATGAACCCAGATTCTGAATTCACTTTTAACCCAATCAAGCCTAACAGATACCAATGGAGCGCACCGAAATTTGTCTTTTGCATGCAAAATAGCCATACAACACAGAAAGGACGCTCCCATGCTCGAGCTCGATTTCCATCCCACCGGGCGCCACTTCCTGCAGATCCCCGGGCCCAGCCCCGTGCCCGATCGGATCCTGCGGGCGATGAGCCTGCCGACGATCGACCACCGCGGCCCGGAGTTCGGGGCGCTGGGCCTGCAGGTGCTGGCGGGGTTGCAGGAGGTCTTCAAGACCCGGCACCCGGTGGTGGTGTATCCGGCCTCGGGCACGGGGGCCTGGGAAGCCGCGCTGGTGAACACCCTCAGCCCCGGCGACCACGTGCTCATGTATGAGACGGGCCACTTCGCGTCGCTGTGGGCGCGCATGGCCGAGCGACTGAGCCTGGTGGCCGAGTTCCTCACCGGCAAGGGCGGGGACGAGCACCTGCCCCAGGCGCCGGGTTGGCGCCGCGGCGTGCAGGCCGACCTGATCGAGGAGCGCCTGCAACGCGACACCGAGCATCGCATCCGCGCGGTCTGCGTGGTACATAACGAAACCTCCACCGGGGTCACCTCCGACATCGCCGCGGTGCGTCGCGCCATCGATGCCGCGCGGCACCCGGCGCTGCTGATGGTGGACACCATCTCCGGCCTGGCCAGCGCCGACTACCGGCACGACGAATGGGGCGTGGACGTCACCATCAGCGGTTCGCAGAAAGGCTTGATGCTGCCCCCGGGCATCAGCTTCAACGCCATTTCACCGCGCGCGCTCGAGGCCGCCAAGACGGCACGCCTGCCGCGTTCGTTCTGGGCCTGGGACGAGATCGTGGCCATGAACAGCGATGGCTACTGGCCCTACACGCCCAACACGAACCTGCTCTATGGTTTGTCCGAGGCGCTGGAGATGATCCGCGCCGAAGGCCTGGACCACGTGTTCGCGCGCCACCTGCGCTGGGCCGCCGGCGTGCGTGCGGCCGTCAAGGCCTGGGGTTTGCCGATCCAGTGCGCCGACCCGGCCGTGTATTCGCCGGTGCTCACCGGTGTCATCACGCCGGCCGGTGTCGATGCCGATGCCGTGCGGCGGCTCATCCATGAACGTTTCGACCTTTCGCTGGGCGCTGGCCTGGGCAAGGTGCGCGGGCGCATGTTCCGCATCGGCCACCTGGGCGACAGCAACGACCTCACGCTGGTGGCGGCCGTGGCGGGTTGCGAGATGGGGCTCAAGCTGGCGGGGGTCAAGCTCGCCGGCAGCGGTGTACTGGCCACCATGGAGCACTTTGCCAGCCATGCCTTGCCGGCCCTTGGGCAGATGAAGAAAGCCGCCTGAGGGCCCGCCGCCCCCGCGGCTTTTCTCGCGCCAAACCGTTCGTCGTAAAGTTTTGCCCGAGCATCTCAAGTCGGTGCGGAAACCGCCGAAGACGCCAGGAGGCCAGGCCCCCTGTGTAGAGTCGTCCCCCGGAACTGCTCCTGAAGGGCGCCTGAGAGGTTGTGAAGGAATCCGGCGTGTCCGAGCGGGGCCGCTTGGGCGGGACGAGCGGGCATGTCGGATTCCTTCACAACCTCTGAGTCCTTGAACGGAAACGCACCGCTGAGTGTGGGCACCCGGTACCAGGTATCGGTGCCACCCGCCCGGCGGGTTCTCAATCGCCTTGGGGCGGCCCTGAGCCGCGACCCTGGAGCCAGCCGTGACCCCGTCAGCCAGAACCGCGGAACCGCCGGCTGGCCGCGCGTCAGCCTGGCTGTCCGAGGGGCTTGAATCCCTCATCCACCGCCTGCCGTCCCTGCACACCCCCGAAGGGTTTCACTTCGACGTGGTGGTGGTGGGCAGCGGTTATGGCGGCGCGGTCGCGGCGGCCGAGCTGGCGGGCGCCTGCGTCGCGGGCCGACCCTTGTCGGTGTGCGTGCTGGAGCGCGGCCGCGAGTACCTGGGCGGCATGTTCCCTTCGCGTCTGGCCGAGCTGCCCCGGCAGGTGCGCTTCACCACGCACCGCTCGCCCTCGCCCCAGGGGGCGCGCACGGGCTTGTACGACGTGCGCGCGGGTGCCGATGTGCATGCCGTGGTGGCCAGTGGCCTGGGCGGCGGCTCGCTCATCAACGCCGGCGTCATGGCCTTGCCGCTGGATTCGGTGTTTGCCGAGCCAGCCTGGCCCCGGGCGCTGCGCGGGGGTGTGGCTGCTCAGGCCCGGCGCCTGCTGCCGCTGCTGGGGGCCCGGCCCCTGGCCCTGGCAGCCACGCCGGCCAAGTTCGACTTCCTGCGCACCCTGGGTGCCGGGTACCGCGTGGAGCGGCCGCCTCTTGCGGTGGCCACCGGCGGGTGCCAGCGCTCGTCGGCCCAGGTGGAACTGGCCGCCTGCAACGGCTGCGGCGATTGCGCCAGCGGCTGCAACCACGGTGCCAAGCATTCGCTCGACCTCGGCCTGCTCGCTTCGGCGCATGCCGCAGGTGCCCGGCTGTATACCGGCGCAACGGTGCTGCACCTGGAGCCGGCGGAGCCGCTATGTGCCGGGCCGTCCCCGTGCGCGACGGCGGCCGATGGCGGCGACCCGCGGCCCGCGTGCCAGGGCACGATGCGGGGCTGGACGCTGCACCTGGCGCACACCGACGAGCGGCTGCGGCGCCGCCAGGTCACGCCCGCGCTCATCACCGTGAGTGCCCGCCGCGTGATCCTGGCCGCGGGCACCCTGGGCTCGACTGAAATCCTGTGGCGCACCGCGAACCGCCGGCCCGACGTGCGCCTGTCGCCCCGCCTCGGCAAGGGCTTCTCGGCCAATGGCGACATGCTGGCGCTGCTGTCCGACACGCGGCAGGCAGCCCCGGCCCTGGCGGACGAATCGGTGGACCCGCTGCGCGGGCCCGGCCGGGGCGTGGGGCCTACCATCACCGGCATGATCGACCTGCGCAGCGGTGATCCGGACACCGACATGGTGGTGCAGGACCTGACCGTGCCGGGGCCGCTGGCGCGCGTGTTTTCCGAGATGCTCACCACGGCGGCCAGCTTTGCCGACCTGGCCGAGCCGGACTGGCGCCGCCACGGCAACCAGGAGCTTGGCCGCGACGCCTGTGCGACGGACCCGCAGCGGCTGCGCCACTCGCTGGGCGTGGCGGTGATCGGCCGCGACGGTGCCGAGGGCGAACTGTGCTGGCCCGAAGGCGCCGACGGGCCGATGGACGACGGCATCCTGCAGGTCCACTGGCCGGCGCTGCGGGACGACCCCCACCTGGCGCGGCGGCACGAGCGCCTGGCGCAGTTGCTGGCGCGCTCCGGGCTGGGCGGGCGGGTGTTGCCCAACCCTCTGTGGCAGGTTGCTCCGCCGGCCGTGGCCCGGCAATTCGGCCTGCGGGCAGGGCCGCTGATGACGGTGCATCCGCTGGGCGGTTGCGCCATGGGCGAGACGGTGGACCAGGGCGTGGTCGATGACCTGGGCCGCGTGTTCGACGCTGCCAGCCCGGGTGCCGTGCATGAAGGGCTGGTGGTGCTGGACGGCTCCATCGTCCCCGGTTCGCTGGGCATCAACCCGGCACTGACGATTGCCGCCCTCGCCTTGCGCGCCGTCGAGGGCTTGCGCACCGCCTGGGGCCTGGATGCAGGCACGGCCGCCGGCCGCGCGGCGGCCACGGCCACCCGGCCCGTCTTCCGCCACGTGTCCACGGTGGAGTCCCCGGTGCCCACGCGCATCGAGGTGGTGGAGCGCCTGTGCGGTGACGCCTACCTGGGTGGCAGCACGCCCGCGCACCGGCGCCGCATCGAGCTGACGCTGCGCTCCCGGCCCACCGACATTGCCGATTTGATGCGCGCCGACCCGCCCGGCGTGCTTCACTTCGACCCCGCGCAGAGCCGGGTCCGGGTGCTCATGCCCGGTACCGATGACGCCGAGACCGTGCTGGCGCTGGCCGGCACGCTGGGCGTGTTGTGGCTCGAACCCAGCACGGCGCTGGGCCGGTGCCTGTCGGCCGTGCCGCAGTGGCTGCTGGCGCACGGCGCACGCCATGCGCTGCGGCGCCTGGTGCGGGGGCTGCCGCACCTGCCGCATGTGCTGCGCTCGGCCACCCGGGTGGGCACCGTGCGCACGCTGACGTACAACCTGCAGGGCATCGGGGCCCCGGTGCCCTGGCATATTCAGGCCGTGAAGCGCCTGCGCTTCCAGCGCGGTGCCAGCCCGTGGGCCCAGCTTGGCGAGGCCACGCTGCAGCGCTTCCCGGGCCTGCACCGCAACCCCGGCCACGAGCCGGTGTTGGGGTTGGACCTGCCGTACCTGGCCGCCCAGGGCGTGCCGCTGCTGCGCGTGGTGGCGCAGCAGGACCAGCCCACGGCACTGCTGGACGTGGCCGCGCTGGGCCTGTACGTGGCACGGGCGCTGTTGCCCATCCACCAGTGGAGCCTGCGCTTGCCTGAGCCCCCCGTGCCGCGCCAGGTGCAGCGCCTGCCGGGCCTGGTGCCCGGCCTGCCGGTGCCGCAGGTGTTCGAGTTCATGGTGCCCACCCGGCTGCCGCACGGCGGGCCGCCGGCCGAGGCCAGCGTGCGCCTGACGCGGTATGCCCCAGGCATGGCGAGTGCGGTGCCGCCCGCGCTGCTGATCCACGGCTACAGCGCCAGCGGCACCACCTTCGCCCACCCCGCGCTGCAGCCCGGCCTGGCCCGCGTGCTGGTGGATGCCGGCCACGATGCCTGGGTGCTGGACCTGCGCTGCAGCGCCGGCATGCCCGGCGCGGCGCTGCCCTGGCCCATGGAGCAGGTGGGGGTGGAAGACATTCCCCGCGCGATCGAACGCGTGCTGGCCGTCACCGGCCGGCCACAGCTGGACCTGGTGGCGCACTGCATGGGCTCGGCCATGGCCTTCATGGCGCTGCTGGACGAACCCGCCCCGCGTGTGCGGGTGGCTGGGGTGGACGTGCCGCTGCACCGCTGCATACGCCGGCTGGTGATGTCGCAGGTGGGGCCAGCCCTGCGCATGAGCCCGGGCAACGTGGGCCGCGCCTTCCTGCTGCAGGCGCTGCGCCGCTACCTGCCTCTGGCGGGCTACACCTTCCGGGCCGAGCCGCGCGGGCCGGCCGACGAGTTGCTGGACCGCCTGCTTGCCACGCTGCCGTACCCGCTGGACGAGACCCGGCGTGAGGTGGCGCTGCCCACCCGCGGCCGGGCCATGGCCTGGCCGGCCACGCGCCGGCGCATGGACCTGCTGTATGGCGCCACCTTCCGCCTGACCCAGGTGGACGACGCCGTGCTCGACCGGCTGGATGACTTCTTCGGCCCACCCAACATGGACACTCTGGCGCAGGCCATCCACTTTGCCCGCTGCCGGGCCATCACCGACCAGGCCGGCGTGAGCCGCTTCATCGACGCCGCACGCATCTTCGAGCGCCTGCGCTTCCCCATGCTGCATGTGCATGGCAGCGGCAACGGCCTGGTGGACGTCTCGACCCAGGACGAGTTGGCCCGCCTGCTGGGCCCCGGCCGGCTGGGGCCTGGGGGCACGTTCGAGACGCGGCGCTTCGCGGGCCTGGGTCACCAGGATTGCCTGATCGGCCGCGACCCGCAGGTGCTGCATGCCATCGAGGCCTTCCTGTGCTGAGCCTGGGTACCGCCCGCCCGCCCGCGCGGGTGGACCGGGTCCGCGGGTCCGGCGGGCCCTGGACGGTGAGCACGCCCTCGCTGGGCGTGCAGGTGTCGATCGCCGGCGACATGCTGGTCCTGGCCTATGCCACCGACGGCGCCCATGGCCCGGCCGCGCAGGTGCTGTTCCTGCCGGTGGAGTGGGACGATGCCGGCCGGTGCCGCCTGGTGGAATCGGTGCGGCAGGCGGATGCCCACGAAGGCACAGACTTCGCTGCCGTGTACCGGCGCGCGGCGCACCCTGCCGACCCTGGCCACCTTGCCGGGCCCGTGCGGCTGCTCTTCCGCGCGGCCGAGTGGCACCGGCTGGCCGGCCCGCACGAGGTGCTGGTGTTGCTGCTGTACCCGCAAGTGCCGCGCGGCGAAGCGGCCTGCGAATCGACCTGGGGGGGGCCTGAACACCTGCAGGTGGAGCGCTTCCTGGCCGGTGCGTCCACCGGCGAACTGCGGCGCGGCCGGGTCGGCGCCGGGCTGATGCCGGAGGACGGCCCGGCGCTGGCCGTGACGTTTGCGCTGGGGAGTTGCCAGTACCCGGGCAACCTGCTCGACCGCACGCCTGCCGACGCCCGGCTCATCGGTCCGGCGGATGCCTCCATGTGCCGTCTGGCCGGCCGGCTGGACGAGCCCGACCCACCCACGCTGCTGGTGCTGGCCGGCGACCAGATCTATGCCGACGACACGGCGGGCCTGTTCGACCTGCCGCGCGACGAGGAGCGCTACCGCCGGGCCTACGAGCAGCGCGCCGCCAGCCGTGGCCCGCAGGCACTGGCCGGCCGGCTGGTGCAGCAGATGCTGATGGACGACCACGAGATCGAGGCGGACTGGGAGTTCGACGACGCGGCGGGCAGGGCGCGGCTGCAGGCCGCCCGCAGTGCCTACTGGCGGTGGCAGCGCTTGGGCGACCCCAGCCCCGAGCCGCGGGCCTTGTGGACGCGGCTGCGGCACCACGGCTTTGACTTTTTCATGGGCGACTGCCGCAGCGAGCGCGAACCGCGCCAGGCCGATGGACTGGCAGAGCGCCAGATCATGCAGGCGCCGCAGCGCGACGCACTGTACGCGTGGCTGCTGGCCGTGCGCGGCCGGCCGCACTTCGTGGCCACCTCGTGCATGCTGCTGCCGCGCAAGCTGGCCACGGCCTGCCAGCCGCTGGCCGCCTTGCATTCAGACGCGTGGGACGGCTACCCGGCCGCACTGCACGGGCTGCTGGCCCACGTGTGCGACCACGCGCTGAATCACACGGTGTTCCTGTCGGGCGACGAACACGTGGGCTGCGTCGTGCGTGTGCACATCGCGCGCCTGGGCGACGATGGCGGGGTGCTGGCCGAGGCCACCTGCCATTCGGTGCACACGCCGGCGCTGTATGCGCCGTATCCGTTTGCCAACTCGCTGGCGGAGCACTTTGCCGATGACGAGGAGTTCGAGTTCAGCGTACCGGGCGACGAGGGGCTGCGACGCTACCGCTGCACGGTGCACACCTGGCGGCCGGCCGTGGGTGATGGCTTCGTGCTGCTGCGGGTGACACGCCATGCGCAGGGCGGCTGGGGGGTGCAGGCGAGCTTTGACCATGCCGGTGGGCAGGAGGGGCACCAGATCGTGCTGGAGGCGTAGGACATGAGCGCCGCGCCAACGATGCCGGCGTGATGCGACTGAAACGGGCGCGATCCGGTAAGTGTTCGTGAACAAACGTTCAGCTATGATGCCGCCGTGAAGCCCAAGGATGAAGACAAGCTCCGGGCCATCTCCAAGGCCACGTTCACGCTGGTCGAGCAGACCGGCCTGAGTGGCCTGACCATGGCCGCCATTGCGCGCGAAGCGGGCCTGGCCACCGGCACGCTGTACGTGTACTTCAAGTCCAAGGAAGAGTTGCTGGTTGCGCTGTACGAAGAAGCCAAGACGGCCGCCGCCGCCGGCCTGATGCAGGGCGACGACCCCAGCGCGCCGTTCCGCAGCCGCTTCCAGCGCATGTGGACGAACTGGCTGGAACACCGGCTGGCGCACTCTGCGCAGATGGTGTTCATGGAGCAGTACTACAACTCGCCCTGGTTCAGCGAAGAAAGCCGCAACCTCTCGGCCCGGCTCTTCAAGGACTGGAACGACCTGTTCGAGGCCGCCAAGGCGCAGCAGATCCTCAAAGACGTGCCCACGCCCATGCTGATCAACAGCCTGGGCGGCTCGGTGCGCGAGACCGCCAACATGCTGCGCTCCGGGGTGCTGGCCCACACCGACACCCACCTGGCCATGGCCTTCGGGCTGTGCTGGGACGGCATCAAAGCCTGAAAAAAACCCTGCACTGCTTGACCAAACCCGCCCGCAGGACTATCGTTTAACCGAATTTATGTTCACCAAAAGGGACTAAGCGATGAGCACGCTCCACATCAACGGCCAGGACCGCCAGGTCGATGCCGACCCGTCCACCCCCATCCTCTGGGCATTGCGCGACACGCTGGGCATGACCGGCACCAAGTTCGGCTGCGGCGCGGCCTTGTGCGGCGCCTGCACCGTGCACCTCAACGGCCAGGCCATCCGCTCCTGCGTGACGCCCATCTCCGCGGCGGCCGGGCAGAAGATCACCACCATCGAAGCCGTGACCGACGGCTCCGACAAGGTCGGCAAGGCCGTGCATGCGGCCTGGGTCAAGCATGACGTGGCGCAGTGCGGCTACTGCCAGAGCGGCCAGATCATGTCGGCCACCTCGTTCCTGAAATCCGTGCCGCGCGGCAAGCTGCCCACCGAGGCCGAGATCGACGCCGCCATGGCCGGCAACATCTGCCGCTGTGGGACCTACGCGCGCATCCGCGCCGCTGTTGCCGACGCTGCCAAAGCGCTGGCCTGAAGAAAGAGCCCACCATGCATTTCGAACCCACCACCTTCGAGTTGCCCCGCAACCTGCAGGCGCTTGCGAACCCCGGCCGCCGCGACACCACCGAAGCCGAAGGCCTGCCGCGCCGCAGCTTCCTCAAGCTCACCGCCGTCAGCGGCTTTGCGCTCGGTGCCTTTCCGCTGGGCGCCCTGGCTGAAGATGCCGCCAAACCCGCCGCTGCCGGCCTGAAGCCGCTGCAGCAGCCGTCCGCCTTCGTGCAGATTGCCAAGGACGGCACGGTCACCATCACCATCAACCGCCTCGACTTTGGCCAGGGCGTGCAGACCTCGCTGCCCATGATCCTGGCGGAAGAGCTCGACGCCGACTGGTCCAAGGTGCAAAGCGTGCACGGCAGCAACGACCCGGCCTACATCGACCCGGTGTTCGGCATGCACCTCACCGGCGGCTCGGGCTCCATTGCCCACTCCTACACGCAGTACCGCGAACTGGGCGCCCGCACCCGCGCCATGCTGGTCAGCGCCGCCGCGGCGCAGTGGAAGGTGGACCCGGCCACCTTGCGCACCCGCAACGGCGCCGTCATCGGCCCGGGTGGCAAGCAGCTCAGCTACGGCGCCCTGGCCGAGGCCGCGATGAAGCTGCCCGTGCCCGAGACGGTGACCTTGAAGAACCCGAAGGACTTTCGCCTCATCGGCAAGGCCACCGGCCGGCTCGACGCCAAGGCCAAATCCAGCGGCCGCCAAGGCTACGGCATCGACATGCGCCTGCCCGGCATGCTGACCGCGGTGGTGGCCCGGCCGCCGGTGTTTGCGGCCAAGCTCAAGTCGGTGGACGACAGCGCCGCCAAGGCCATCAAGGGCGTCAAGGCCGTGCTGCGCATCCCAGTGGACCGCGGCGGCGAAGGCGTGGCTGTGGTCGCCGACGGCTACTGGCCCGCCAAGCAGGGGCGCGACGCGCTCAAGCTCGAATGGGACAGCAGCGCGGTCGAGAAGGTCGACAGCGTGAAGCAGCTTGCGCAGTACCGCGCACTGGCCACGCAGCCGGGGCCGCGCAAGTTCGACGCCGACGTGTCCGGGCTGGCCAATGCCCCCCACAAGATCAACGCGGAGTTCGTGTTCCCCTACCTGGCGCATGCGCCCATGGAGCCGCTCAACTGCACCGTGCAGGTCAGCGGTGACAAGGCCGAGTTGTGGCTGGGCTCGCAGATGCCGGGCCTTGACGGCTTTGCAGCGTCCAAGGTGCTGGGCGTGCCGCCGCAGAATGTGCAGGTTCACGTGCAGATGGCCGGTGGTGGTTTTGGCCGCCGCGCCATTCCTACCAGCGATTACGTGGTGGAGGCCTGCACCGTGGCCAAGGCTGCGCAGACCGCAGGCATCACCGCCCCCATCCGCACCCTGTGGAGCCGCGAGGACGACATCAAGGGCGGCTACTACCGGCCCATGCACGTCCACACCGCGAAGATCGGCTTTGATGCGCAAGGCAAGATCACCGCCTGGGACCATGCCATCGTGGGCCAATCCATCCTGATGGGCTCGCCGTTTGAGCCCATGATGGTGAAGGACGGCATCGACGCCACCGCCGTCGAAGGCATGAAGGAGCCGTACGAGATGCCGATGCGGCTCACGGTGCATCACCCCAAGGTGAATGTGCCGGTGCTGTGGTGGCGCAGCGTGGGATCCACCCACACGGCCTTCGTGATGGAGACGCTGGTGGACGAGATTGCCCGCACCACCAAGCAAGACCCGGTGGCCTACCGCATGAAGCTGATGGGCGACAAGCACCCGCGCCACAAGGCCGCCCTGCAACTGGCGGTGGACAAGTCCGGCTACGGCAAGAAAAAGCTCGACGCGGGCCGCGCCTGGGGCGTGGCGGTGCACGAGTCGTTCAACTCGGTGGTGGCCTACGTGGTGGAGGCCTCCGTGAAGGACGGCACCCCCACGCTGCACAGCGTGACGGCGGGCGTGCACTGCAACCTGGTGGTCAACCCGCAAAGCGTGGAGGCGCAGGTGCAGGGTGCCGCGCTGATGGGCTTGTCGATGTGCCTGCCCGGCGCGGCCATCACGCTGAAGGATGGCGTGGTGGAGCAGGGCAACTTCAGCGACTTCGTGGTGCCCCGCATCACCGACATGCCGAAGATCGCCGTGCACACCGTGCCCAGTGCGGATGCCCCCACCGGCATGGGCGAGCCGGGCCTGCCGCCGCTGGCGCCGGCGTTTGCCAATGCGGTGGCGTCGCTCACGGGCAAGCCCTTGCGCGAGCTGCCGTTCAAGCTGGCCTGAGTGTGTGAGCCCCCGGCCCCGGGGTACCGGCGCCACCCGCCGAGCGGGTACTCAGCCGCCTTGGGGCGGCCCGGCGTCGGCTGAGCGCTGGTCTTCCCCGGAGGCAGTTCAGCGACGGGCGCCGCCATGCGGCGGCACCCGTCGCGCCCATTCCTGCGGCGGCTGCTTCCGGGTGGCTGGCGGGCGCGCGGGTTGCCGCTGAAGCAGTTTCCGGAGTTCTGCTCCCGAAAGGAAACTGCCATGTCCCGGCTCCGCACAGTCATTGCCACATTCACACGGGTGGGGCCACCGTGAAGCTGGCCCACCGATCCGCCACGCAGGTGCATTGCCCATGACCGTGCATGCCGGCCAGGACGAAAGCGCCAGTGCCTTGCTGGTGATCGACATGGTGAGCACCTGGGGTTTTCCAGGCGGCCGCGAGTTGCTGAATGCTGCCGTGAAGATCGCCCCGGCCATTGCGCGATTGAAGGCACGCTGCAAGTCAACCGGTGTGCCGGTGGTGTATGCCAACGACAACCATGGACGTTGGCGTTCCGACTGGCGCCACCTGATGGACATGGCGCTGGCGGCCGGCGGCGATGGTGCACGCGTGGCGCAGCTGCTCGCCCCTGACGAGGAGGACTACTTCGTGCTCAAGCCGATGCATTCAGCCTTCTTTGCGACGCCGCTGCACTTGCTGCTGCAGCACTTGAAAGTGCGCCACCTGATCCTTGCCGGTGTCGCCAGCGACCAATGCGTATTGGCCACCGCTTCGGAGGCGCGGATGCACAGCTTGCAGGTGAGCGTGCCCCGCGACGGGGTGGCCGCACCGACGGTGGCGCGCACGCGCGCCTCGCTCCGGCACTTCGAGGAGGTATTGAAGCTGAGCACGACACCGGGTTCGCGGGTGCGCCTGCAAGCGCAGCCGGATTGAATGGTGGATGCCGCCTGGCCGGGGCGGCACCCGTGGGCATGCGGGATGTTCGCCTCGGCGCTTCAGGGCCTCAACCCAGCTGCAGGGCAAACGCCTCCAACTGCGTGATGCAGGTGTTCCAGCCCTCGAAGAACCCCATCTCTTCGTGGCGGTTCCGCGTGGCGGTGTCCGGGTGCATCACGGTGGCGATATAGCGCGTGCCTGTGCCTTCGTCAGCCATCGAGATGATGGCCGTGAAAGGCATCCACGGCGTAGCGGGCCGCCAGTCTTCAACCAGCATGGACGTCATCACGATCAGGGCCTGCGGCACGATCTCCAGGAAGCACCCCGGGTTGTCACTGGTGCCCCCATCAGGGCCCTGCATGAAGGTGTGGAACGCGCCACCCGGCCGCAGGTCGAAGGCCCGGACCTCGGTGGTCCAGGGTTTGGGGCACCACCATTCCTTCAGCAGCACGGGGTCGGTCCAGGCCCGCCACAGCGTGGCGCGCGGCGCACGCACAAGGCGGGAGATGACGAGGTCGTTGGGCTGGTCGTTCGGTTTATTGCCGGCGTTGCTTGGGTTTGTCATGGGACAAGTCCTCCTGATGAAGCGTTTCGACAAAAGCGGCCATGCGGTCGGTTCGCGCTTCCCACACGGCACGCTGCTGGGTCATCCACTGCTCTGCGCGTGAGAGCGTCTTGGGCTGGAGTTCACAGGTCCGCACCCGCCCGGCCTTGCTGGAGCGGATCACCCCGCTACGTTCGAGGATGGACAGGTGCTTCATGAACGAGGGCAGGGCCATCGCAAAAGGGGCGGCGAGGACGGAGACGGACTCCGGGCCTTGGCCGAGCATGCCCACGATCGCCAGGCGGGTGGGGTCGGCCAGGGCGTAGAAGATGTCGGGGAGCGGGGGGCTTTGGTTAGCCATTTGGCTTAGTATAAGAAGAAGGCTTGGGGCATGGCAACACGCGCATCCACAATCCAAGGGCTGACTCCCCACCCGATTTCAGCCAACACTACAGGCCCTCAGCAGGCAACTCAGGCGGAGCATCCCCATGGCATTCCTTTTGATCAGAGACGCCAAAGGCGACGATGTGGCCGCGCTGCGGGCCGCGCTGGCCGAGCAGCTCGGGGCCGACGCACAAGACTACGGCAACCTCGCCGTCGGCAACGTGCTCGACGCCGATGTCGAGGCAGCCGCACGCCGCTGGCAGTCTGGCGTCGGGCTGGTGGCCGACGGCGTGATCGGCCCGCGTTGCCAGGAACTGCTGGGGCTCCGTCAGCCGAAAAAAATGGCCGTCATGCTCGACCTGGCGCACGTGCGCGGCCTCTTCCCTGCGACCAAGCCTGCCAACATCGATCGCTACCTGCCCTACGTGGCCGCTGCGCTGGGGGCCTGTGGGTTGACCGACCGGCCGATGATCTGCGCCGCACTCGGCACCATCCGCGCAGAGAGCGAGGGGTTCCTCCCCATCGCGGAGTTTCCGTCGCAGTTCAATACGCTGGCGGGCCAGGCGCCGTTCAGCGCCTATGAAGGCCGCAAGGGGCTGGGCAATACCAAGCCCGGCGACGGCGCCAGGTTCAAGGGTCGGGGCTTCGTGCAGTTGACCGGCCGTGCCAACTACGAGGAGTACGGGCTGGCGCTGGGCATCGACTTGGCCGCCAACGCCGACCTTGCCAACGCCCCCGAGGTGGCGTCGCTGCTGCTGGCACGCTTCCTGGCCGATTGCGCTGACCGCATGCGTGCCGCGCTTCTGGCGGGCAAGTACGCGGCCGCACGCAAGCTGGTCAATGGCGGTTCGCATGGCCTGGACCGCTTCAAGGACGTTTTCGACCGCGCGGATGCCGCCTGGCCTGCGCAGGCCCCGGTGGCCATTCCAGCACGTGCGCCGCGGGGCAAGAAGGCCGCGGCCGCCGCGCCAGCTGCCGTGAAAAAGCGCGTGCTCAACGCCAGCAAGGACCCGAGCGACTTGCGTGATCGCGCTTACTCGCCTCCGCCGGTGAGCCTGTACGACGCCTTCCCGGCCGACGCCGACGTCAAGACATCGCTGCCCACTTACGCCGGCGCGGGGCTGGTCCTGGACCAGGGGCAGGAGGGCGCCTGCACGGGTTTCGGCCTGGCCTGCGTCGTGAACTACCTGCGGTGGCGCAAGGGGGGCATGCCCAAGCGCCTGGAGTCGGTGAGTCCGCGCATGCTGTACAACTTTGCCCGCCGCTACGACGAGTATGCGGGTGAAGACTACGACGGTTCAAGCTGCCGCGGCGCCCTCAAGGGTTGGTTCAACCACGGCGTGTGCCTGGAGCCCGACTGGCCCTATGCCGACTCGCGTGCGCGCCCACGCTATGGCTATGCGCAGCGCGCGGCGCAGCAGACGCTGGGCGTCTACTTCCGGGTCGGACTGCGTTCGATCACCGACCTGCAGGCGGCCATCCAGCATGTGGGGGCGGTCTACGTCTCCGCCTTCACGCATGACGGCTGGAGCGTCGTGCCAGAGGTCGGCAAGCCACCCAAAGGGCATGCCGACTTGCCGGTGATCCCGTTCAGCGGCCGGCCTTCAGAAACCGATGGCCATGCGTTTGCCCTGGTGGGCTTCAATGCCAGCGGCTTCGTGATCCAGAACTCATGGGGGCCGCAATGGGGTGTGGGTGGCTTTGCCGTGCTGAGCTATGCCGATTGGCTGGCCAACGGCATGGACGCCTGGGTGGTGGCACTCGGTGTGCCGGGTGTGGTGGTCGGCCGGGTGGGTGCTGCCGGCAGTGCCGCCACGGGTGCCGCGGGAGGCGCCACTACCAGCCTGTGGTGGAGCAGGGAACGGGCCTACCAGCACAGTGTGGTGCTCGGCAATGATGGCCGCATCAAGCGCTACCTCACCGAGGACGAGCTCAGCCGCACCCTGCTGCACCAGGTGGCCGGCCTGCCCGACCAATGGTTTCGCCGCCGGGCGGCTGCGGGCCCCAAGCGCCTGGTGATCTACGCCCATGGGGGGCTGAACAGCGAAGAGGCCGCCATCCAGCGGGCGCGCGCGATGGGGCGCCACTTCGTCGCCAACAACTGTTATCCGGTCTTCATGGTCTGGAAGACAGGTCTTCTGGAGTGCATCGGCGACATCATCCGCGACGCCTGGCACAGGGAGCCTGCCAAGGCCGCTGGGGTGGGCGAATGGATCACCGACCGCACCGACCTGCTGATCGAAAAGTCCATCGGCCGACCCCTGGCGCGCCCGATCTGGAGCGAGATGAAGGAAAACGCCGAGCTTGCATTCAGCTCCGGCCGTGGCGGTGATTTGCTGGTCACCGCGCTGCAAAAGCTCCTCGACACCTGGGGTGACGAGTTCGAGTTGCACGTGGTGGGGCACTCGGCCGGCTCGATCCTGCTCGGGCACTTGCTCACGGCGCTATCGGCACGCCGGCTCTCGCCCATGGTCAAGTCTGCGCACCTGTACGCGCCGGCATGCACGCTGCAGTTTGCCAACCGCCATTACGCGCCGAACGTGGAACTGATGAAGCGGCTCTACATCGACCTGCTGTCCGACCGCGTGGAGCGCAACGACAACGTGGCGGCGGTGTACCGCAAGTCGCTGCTGTACCTGGTGTCAAATGCCCTGGAGGTGGACCTGCGCACGCCGCTCCTGGGGCTGGAGAACGCCTTCAAGGAAGACTATGCAGGCTGGGACGGCACCTCGAGCACCGGCGACACGCTGCGGTCCTGGCACAGGGCTGCCGCGGAGGCCGGCCTGGACCGAAGGGACCGGCTGATGGTGCTGGATGCCGACAAGGTGGTGGTGGCCCGCCCTGACTGGCGCGTCAGTGCCGGCCATGTCAGCTTCGACAACGATCTCGACGTGATTGGCCGCACCTTGTCGCGCATCGTCGGTGCGCCGCTGGCCTGCGAGCCGGATGACCTGCGGGGTTTTTAGCCCCTTGCGCGCCTCCGCTACCCGCTTGGGCTGCCCTACTTCAAGATCCCTGCCCCCGCATTGGCCTTCACAAAGTGCTTCACGTCCCGGGTTGGCACGAGCCGGTAGCTGTAGTCGTTGGACGGTGACCAGACCGCCGGCGTGGATTGCGGGACGGGTTTGCCCGCTGCCACCGAGGCCACGGCCGCGGCGGCGGCGATGTCCACGGGCTTGCCGTTGAGCTGGCTGCCGGCATCGTAGAAGTAGGTCGTCTCCAGCACGCCGTCGATGGTCTGGTCGGCCCCATGGAACGCGAAGAACGTCACCGAGGCGTCGACCGCCTGGCCGGTGCCGGGGGCATCCGGCGCGTCCTGGATGTCGAACACGTTGTTCTCGGCATAGAGCTTGGCCAGGTTGCCGATGCCCATGCCATAGAGAAAGCGGTTGTGGGGGACCTTGACCTCCGTGCTGGTGGGCGCCAAGGCGCCCAGGTAGCCGATCTTCCCGCTGAGGAAGTTGTTGAACACGTGGACTTTGCCGAAGCGCACGCGCGGCATGCGCTGGCCGATGTTCTTGAACTCGTTATAGGCCACCGTGATGGACAGCGCGCCCCAGCCATTGGCCGGCGTGGCGGTGTTGGAGCCGCCCAGCAGCAAGGTCTTGTCGTGGTTCTGAAACCTGTTGTGCGAGAGGGTCACGAAGTTGGAGGTGTTGACCACGTCCACGGCCCCGTCGTGGTGTTGCACGTGGTAGTCCAGGCCCACGTGCGGGGCGGCAAACACCGAAGGGAAGCGCCAGTCCTCCCGGTCGCCGTCGTTGAAGTCGTTGTGGTCCACCCAGACGTACGTGGAGTCCCGCACCTGCACCAGGTCGTAGTTGGAGTTCCAGCGCCCGCCCGGGCACCGTTGCGGGCCGTGTGCGGCATCGACGAAGCTGGCCTGGCAGCCGGGCACCGCCGTGTTCAGCGCGAAAGAATCTGTCGGGTCCCAGGCGGGAAAGTGGTCGAACGCGTCCTCGAAGCGGATGTTGCGGATCACCACGTTGCTGACGCCTATGACCTGGGTCATGCCGTTGACGATGCGCGGGTCGTGGCCCACGCCCAGCAGCGACGTGTTGGAGCCGATGGGGAGGGTGGTGATGCGGGCCTGGTTGCTTGCGGAGCGCTGGCGGGCGTCTTCCTGCGCGCCGCTGGGTGCCTTGGGCCGGTTGCGCGCGGCGTCCCAGTTGGCCGGGTCGGCGTTCCACACACTGGGCTGGAAGGCGGCCACGTAGGCGCTGAAGTCGAAAGCCGGGTCCTTGAAGTCGGCCAGGCCCAGCTTGCGCCCTGCCTTGTTGGTGGACAGGTCGATCTTGGCCTTGACGTAGATGATCTTGGGCGTGGGGTCCGCGCCGTTTACGGAGGTGAAGCTGCCGTCGTCGGCGATCTGCGCATCCGGGTACAAGGCCAGGACGAGTTCATTGCGGTTGCGCACGGTGTAGGTGTGTGCGGCATCGGCACCCTGCCCGCCGGTGGCCACTTGTGCGGAGCCGGCCGGGGCCGCCCAGCCGAAGGCGCCCAGCGAATCCGGCGCTGCGTGCGCGGTGGCGCAGGCCACCAGCGCGAAGGCGCCTGCCAGCGGCCGGGCCCAAGGCGAACGTGAAACAAAGGCTGGGTGCATGAGATTCCCTTGGCGATGAGGGCCGCACCGCGCCGGCCCATGCGCAGGCATTGTGTGGGCGAATGCGCGGGCCCCTGCGTGACCTCTCTCCAGGGCTTACTTGGCTTTCCGTTGCTTGCAGCGGGACCTGGGTGCCTTTGTGCGCCATTGAGAAATGGCCGGCAACTCGCTCGGTTCTTCACTCAACGGATCCCACCGAACTGCCGAAGATGTGACCTGCGCCTCCCGCGAACAGGCAGTACCCGCAGGGGGCCGCGCGGTCGAGGGTGCTGCGTCAGATCAAGAACGAACGTCGTGGCCCACCGCCTGCGGCAAGGGGATCTCGAATGAAGGACTCATCGCGCCTGCGGCGTCGGGCCGGGTCGGCCCTGGGCGCCTTCCTGCTGGCCGTGGTGCTGCCTGCATCGGCCCAGGAGCTGGATGCGGCCCAGCGTGCCGCATGGAAGCGGCCCGACACCATCCCGTTTCCCGCCGCCAACCCCTACACGCCCGAGAAGGCCGCGCTCGGCAAGATGCTGTTCTTCGACACCCGGTTGTCGAGGGACAAGAACCTCAGCTGCGCCAGTTGCCACAACCCCTCGTTCGGATGGGAGGTGCCCTTTGCGCGTGCCATCGGCGCAGGCGGCAAGCCCCTGGGCCGGCATGCGCCGACCGCGCTGAACCACGCCTGGGGCAAGAGCTTCTTCTGGGACGGCCGGGCCGCCACCTTGGAAGCGCAGGCCAAGGGCCCCATCGAGGCGCCGGGCGAGATGGACCTGCCCATGGCCACGGCCGTAAGCCGCCTCAAGGAGGTGCAGGGCTACGTGGCCGCCTTTGCCAAGGCCTTCCCGAAAGAGGGCCTGACCGAAGACACCGTGCTCAAGGCCGTGGCCACGTTCGAGCGCACGGTCGTCACTGGCGACACGCCGTTCGACCGCTGGGTGCGGGGCGAGGCCCAGGCCATGAGCGCGGAGGCCAAGCGCGGCTTTGCGCTCTTCACCGGCAAGGCCGGTTGCTCCGAGTGCCATAGCGGCTGGAACTTCACCGATGACAAGTTCCACGACATCGGCCTGCCCTCGGCCGACAAAGGCCGCCGGGAGATCAGCGGCGCAGCGGCGGACGAGCATGCCTTCAAGACCCCGGGCCTGCGCGAGATCGCTGCTCGCGCGCCGTTCATGCACCACGGCGAGGTGGCCACGCTCGAAGCCGTGATCGTGCATTACGTCGGTGGGGGAGCGAAGCGGCCTTCGCTGTCACCCCTGATGCAGCCGCTGAACCTGCAGGGGCAGGACATCCTGGACCTGGCGGCTTTCCTGCGCAGCCTGTCCAGCCCGCAGGCGACGCTGGCCATGCCCAATCTTCCGTCGCACTGATCCGGAATCGCACCATGAACCTTGTCAAGAAGAACCTCTACCGGTGCATCGGCGTGCTGCTGGCGCTGCTGGGCCTGCAGGGCGCGCAGTCGCTGTACCAGTTGTCGCGTCTGTCCGCGGCCACCAGCGACGTGGTGGTGGCCGGCCGCCTGTCGAGCGAGTCGCGCGCCTTGTGGACGCGCTTCCTCGATGCCGAGCAGGCCTTCAAGCAGGCCATTTCATTTGTGGATGCGGGTAGCGCCGAAGACCTGCGCAGGGCCTTTGGCGAACGGTCCGCGGCCTTGCGCCAGGCTGTGGCCGGTCTGCAGGCGGGCGCGCCCGCGGACCTGCAGCAGGGGGTGGCCACAGTGTCGGCCAAGGTCGATGCCTGGTTGCTGCTGGCGGCCCGGCACGTGGGGGCTGAAGGCGTGACCGAACTGCCGTCGTATCACGTGGTGGATGCCGCCCGTGCGGACGTGAAAGCCGAGATCGGCGCACTGGCCAGCCGCAGCAGCGAGGTGGCCATGGCCACCGTGGCCGCCGGCCAGTCACTGGCTCACGGCGCGGCGGTCTGGACCGTGGGCGAAGTGGTGGCCGGGGTGGCGCTGGGCTTGCTGCTGGGCTGGCAGGCGCTCAAGAGCCTGCAGAACCAGCTGGGTGCCGACGCCAGCGAGGTGGCCCGCGTGGCCAACGCCGTGGCGGATGGCGACCTGCGGGTGGCCATCGCCACGGACGGCGTGCCCGAGGGCAGCGTCATGGCGGCCATGGCGCGCATGCAGCGCTCGCTGACGCAGACGGTGGGCCAGGTGCTCTCCATCAGCGGGGGGCTGGCCGACGGATCCGGAGAAATCGCCGCAGGCAACGGGGACCTGAGCGAACGCACCGAGCGGCAGGCTGCCGCCCTGGAGCGCACCGCGGCGACCATGGAGCAACTGGGCACCACCGTGCGGCACAACGCCGAGAACTCGTCGCAGGCCAGCCGGCTGGCCGAACATGCCAGCACGGTGGCCACGCGGGGCAGCGAGGCTGTCGGGCATGTGATCGAGACCATGCGCGGCATCAATGACAGCTCGCGCAAGATCGCCGACATCATCGGTGTGATCGACGGCATTGCGTTCCAGACCAACATCCTGGCCCTCAATGCGGCGGTGGAGTCGGCGCGTGCCGGCGAGCAGGGCCGCGGCTTTGCGGTGGTGGCCTCCGAGGTGCGCGGGCTGGCGCATCGGTCGGCCGCGGCGGCCAAGGAGATCAAGACACTGATCACCACCAGCGTCGAGCGCGTCGAGGCGGGCACGTCGCTGGTCAACCAGGCCGGCGACACCATGAAGGAGGTGGCCCAGGCCGTCAAGCGGGTCACGGCCGTGATGTCCGAGATCAGCACCGCCAGTGCCGAGCAGACCGTCGGCGTGGCCCAGGTGGGGCAGTCGGTGGCCGAGCTGGATCAGGCCACCCAGCAGAACGCTGCCCTGGCCGAGCAGAGCGCCGCGGCTGCGGAGAGCCTGCGCGAGCAGGGGCAGCAGCTCGTGCAGGCGATGTCGTTCTTCAAGGTGCAGGCGAGTCTGGCGTGAGCTTGGCGCCGGCAGGCTGCCGCTGCAGCGATTCGCGCACCGTGGCCACCGTGCGGCCCAGGTCGATGACGGCCATGGCGTAGTAGCTGGAGAAGTTGTAGCGCGTGATGGCGTAGAAGTTGGCCGTGCCGGCCACATACACCGGTGCGGCCTCGCCGTTCTTCAGCTCGATGAGGGCCAGCAGGCCCTCGTGGCGCTGGCCCGTCGCGCTGAGCGCCGCACCGCGTTCGGCGAACTGCGTCGCGGTGAAGCTGGGCAGGATGTCCGGGGCCAGCAGCACCGTGCGCTGGGCCTCGTCGGTGGGCGGCACCACGTCGTAGTGGGTGGGCAGCCCTTCGCGCCAGCCGAAGGTGGCCAGGTAGTTGGCGATGCTGCCGATGACGTCGGGCACGCTGGCGTGCAGGTCCACGCGGCCGTCGCCATCGAAATCGACCGCGTACTTGAGCCAGGAACTGGGCATGAACTGCGGCCAGCCCAAGGCCCCGGCGTACGAGCCCTTCAGGGTGAGCAGGTCGGCCTTGTCGCGCTGCGCCAGCACCAGCAGCTGCTCCAGCTCGCTGCGGAAATACTCGCTGCGGTCGCGCCGGCCGGTGGGGAAGTTGAAGCTCAGCGTGGCGAGGGCATCCAGCACGCGGAAGCCGCCGGTCTGGCGGCCGAACAGTGTCTCCACGCCCAGGATGCCCACCACGATCTCCGGCGGCACGCCGTAGCGCTTTTGCGCGGCATCGAGCCAGCGCTGGTTCTCGTTCCAGAACTCCACGCCGCCGCGGATGCGCGCGGCGTCCACGGCGCGGGCGCGGTAGGCCGTCCAGCTGCGCGCGGTGCCGGTGGCGTTGTCCACCGGCGGCATGATGAGCCGCGCCACGTCGGGGATGAAGCGGGCCTGCACCAGGGTCTGGCGGACCCACTCCGGATCGAGCTGCGGCTGGCGCTGGGCCACGTCGCGGGCGAAGGCCAGCACGTCCTCACGCGTGCCGTAGGCCGAGAATTCGGCGGCAGCGGCCGGGGCGGGCTTGGCCGGCTTGGCCGAGTTACGGGCCTCGGTGGGTACGGCGCAGGCCGTGGCCACCAGGCCGGCCAGCAGCAAGGCCGGCAGGGCGTATATCCGGGGAGGCCAACACAGGCGGCGGGTGACGAAATTCATGCGTGCAGGGGCGTGGTCTTGGCAGCGGGCCGATTCAACTCGGACGAAGGGTTGTGCATGGGCAGGTTGGGCAAGGCACGTGCCGCCTGTACCACCTGGGCAGCCAGTTGCCGGGCCCGCAGGCCCGGCCGGCCGGCCTGCGGCGGCTGCGGGGCATAGCGCAGCGCCTCCAGGGCCAGCAAGGCATGGATGGTGGCATTGGCGCGGTCGCCGAAGGCGTCGCGCACACGCTGTGCCAGGGCCCGCGGCGGCAGGTGCTCCGGCACCTCCAGCCCGCGCTGCTGCAGGGCGCGGCCGGCGCGCCGGTAGGCCCGCAGCCACGGGTCCTGCCGGTGCCGGTCGAACCAGGCCCAGGCGGCTGCGCCCAGGCTCAGGCCGCACAAGGCCATGATCAACAGGTAGGCGAGCTGGTCCCAGCTGGGCGACTCCACGCCCAGCGCACGCAGCAGGTCGAGCTGCTTGCCGCGCGAGTAGTTGAGCACCCCCTGGTTCCAGTGGTTGTCGAGCGCGTCCCACAAGGACTGCAGCTGCTTGAGCAAGGCCGGGCTCACCGCATCAATGGCGCCAGCCATGAAGCCTTGCGGTGCCACCAGCCGGCGGCTGCGCACCACGCGCTCGGGTGCCACCGCGGCGGTGGGGTCCACGCGCACCCAGCCCGCGCCGCGCTGCCAGTATTCGGCCCAGGCGTGCGCATCGCTGTTGCGCACCTCCAGGTTGCCGTCCACCGGGTTGACCTCGCCGCCCAGGTAGCCGGTGACCACGCGCGCCGGGATGTCCATGGCCCGCATGGCCACCACGAACGAGGCCGCGAAGTGCTCGCAGAAGCCTTCCTTGCGGTCGAGCCAGAACTCGTCGACGGCGTCGACGCCGTAGGTGCCCGGGGCCAGCGTGTAGGTGTAGCCGGCGCTGCGGATGGTGTTGAGCAGCGCCTGGGCCAGCGCATGGCCGTCGGGTGGGCTGGCGCCGGTGGCGTGGGTGGCGCGCAACTCGCGCGCCCAGGCCAGGGTGCGCGGGTTGAAGCCGGGCGGCAGGTACAGCGATTCGCCCAGGTTCTGCGGCGGCAGGGCCTGGCCGAGGCGGTAGCTGGGGAAGGCCACGGCGTGCACGCGCAGCCGCTCGGTGAGCACCTGGTTGGCGGACCAGTGCATGTCCGGGCGCCGGGTGGTGACGAAGCCGTCCGGCGCACCGTCCACCTGGGGCGGCTCGGCCGTCATCTCCAGCAGCGGCAGCGTGGCCACGCGCAGCGGCTCGATGGTCATCACGTACGGCAGCGGGGTGCCCTGGATGCGCAGGTTGGCCGGCGCGCTGAAGCTCGGGTCGCTGGGGGTCCATTGCCGGCCGTTGAAGCGCGTGAGCACCGGGCCGCGGAAGTACAGCGCCTGCGGCGGCGGTGCGGCGCCTTCGAACCGCACGCGCAGCGCGATGGTGTCGTCCTGCGCCAGCTCGGCGATGTTGCCCAGGCTCATGGAGCTGGACAGCCCGGTGCGCGCGGTGCTGTCGGCCGGCAGGCCCCACAGCGGCGCCAGGCGCGGGAACAGCACGAACAGCAAGGCCATCAGGGGCACGCCCAGCAAGGCGGTGCGCATGGACAGCAACGCCGCCGCGCCCAGCGCCGGCTGGCCCACCGGCATGTGCGCCAGCACCAGGGCCGTGAGCAGGCCCCACACGGCCACCAGCATCAGCAGCGCGGTGAGGAGCGACTGCGAGTAGAGGAAGTTGGTCAGCACCAGGAAGAAGCCCAGGAAGAACACCACGAAGGTGTCGCGCCGGGCCTTCAACTCCATGGTCTTGAGCGCGGCCAGCACCACGATCAGCGTGACGCCGGCCTCCTTGCCGAGCAAGGTGCGGTTCGACCACCAGGTGAGCCCGGCGGCGATGAACAGCACCGCCACCAGCGCCCAGCGCGTGGGCAGCAGGGCCCCGCGCAGCGCCAGCACGGCGCGCCAGGCCAGCACGCCGATGGCCAGCACGCTGCACCACAGCGGCAGGCGCGCCAGGTGCGGCAGCACGGTCCAGCCCAGCACGGCCAGCAGGAACAAGGTGTCGCGGGTGTCGCGTGGCAGCAGGGCGCCGCGGGCCAGCAGCGGGGCCAGCCAGGCCCGGCGCCGTGCGGTGGGGGGGGGCAGGCTCAGTGCCATGAGGTCAACGCCATGTGTTCAATGCCATGTGGCCAGCACCTCCAGGCATTCGCGGCGGTGCGATTCACCGCTGCCGGGTGGCAGGTCGCGCCCGGGCAGGGCCAGGCCGTAGCGGGCGCCCAGCCGGTCGGTCAGCATGACCCAGGCGGTGAGCCGCGAGAGCCGCGTTTCCAGGTCGGCGCTGTGGGCCTGCTGCCAGTCGAGCCACAGCTCGCTGGCGGTATTGGCCGAGGTGTCGCGGCTGACCAGCTCGCCGCCGGCCTCCAGGGCCTTGGCGGCTTTTTTCCAGACCACCAGCTTCATCGGGTCGCCGCGGCGGTAGGCCCGCACGCCTTCGATCTCGCCGCCTTCGGTGTGGCGCGCCTGGGTGGGCCCGCCCGGCACCGGCCGGCTGGCCGGCAAGGGGGCGGCGGGCCGCTCGGGCGCCGGGTACACCAGCACCTGGGCGGCCGGGCGCCACACCGACCAGGCGCGGAACAGGCCCAGCGGGAAGCGGGTCTCGATCACGATGGTGGGCACGCGGTGCCGCCCGCGCGTGGCGGGCACGAAGCTCAGCCGCGCGCTGGTCTGGCCCAGCGGCGGCACGTCCACCCAGGTCCAGGTGTCGGCGGCCGCACTGGCCATGCGCAGGCCCACGCCGTAGCGCGCGCGCGAGGCGTCGCTGGTGAGCACGGCTTCCACCGGCGCGGCTTCGCCGGCAAAGCGCGGCTCGGAGGTGCGCAGGTGGAACTGCAGGCCGCGCAGCGTGTTGTGCGTGACGTGCATGGACACCACGCCGGCCCCGGCCAGCAGGAAGGTGAGCAGGTAGCCCAGGTTGAGCTGGTAGTTGATGGAGGCGATCAGCAGGATCAGCAAGGTGCCCGCGAACATCCAGCCCGCGCTGGTGGGCAGGATGTAGACATTGCGCTGAGTGAGCGTGAGCGTGTCGCTGGGCGTGTGGCGGGCGTCCCACCACCGGCGCCAGCGTTGCCGCAGGGTGGTCCACGCGGCAGGCGGCGACAGCAGGGCCGTGATCATGGCGGCCTGGTTTCTCAGACCAGCCCCAGCGCGGCGATCATCGCGCGCACCTGCTCGGCGCTGCCGCGCCCGGCACCCGGCAGCGGCACCAGCCGGTGCGCGAGGGTCTGTTCCGCGACGGCTTGCACGTCGTCCACCACCAGGTAGTCGCGCTGCGCCAGCAGGGCGCAGGCGCGCGCGGCACGCAGCAGGGCGATGCCGGCACGCGGGCTCAGCCCTTCGATGAACCATTGCCCGCTGCGCGTGGCGGCGATGATCGCCTGCACGTAGTCGAGCAGCGGGTCAGCGGCGTGCACTTGCCGCACCACCTGTTGCGCGGCTTGCAGTTCCACGGGCGTGATCACGGCCTTGAGGCCCTGGATGGCTTCGCGCCGGTCTTCCCCGGCCAGCAGCTTGCGCTCCGAGACCCGGTCGGGGTAGCCCAGCGTGATGCACATCAGGAAGCGGTCGAGCTGGCTCTCCGGCAAGGGGTAGGTGCCGAGCTGGTCGATCGGGTTCTGCGTGGCGATGACGAAGAAGGGCTTGGGCAGCGGGCGGGTCTCGCCCTCCACCGTGACCTGGTGCTCCTCCATGGCCTCCAGCAGCGCGCTCTGGGTCTTGGGGCCGGCGCGGTTGATCTCATCGGCCAGCAGCACCTGCGCGAACACCGGGCCGCCGTGGAACACGAAGGCTTCCTTGCCACGCTCGTAGATGCTCACGCCGATCAGGTCGCTGGGCATCAGGTCGGCGGTGAACTGCACGCGCGAGAACCGCAGCCCCAGCGACACGGCCAGCGTGTGGGCCAGCGTGGTCTTGCCCACGCCTGGCACGTCTTCGATCAACAGGTGCCCGCCGGCCAGGAGGCAGGCCACGCTGTCCTGCACCTGCTTGTGTTTGCCGACGATGATCGTGCTAATCTGATCGACCAACCGGCCCAACTGGTTGTGAAGTTGTTGTGAACCATTCATCAGTTGGACGATAGCGGATTCAAGACCTCACAAGTGCATCCGACTGCTACCAGGCGCGCATTCCGAGATGGCAACTGCCTATTTTTCCCACCCTGATTGCTGGTCCCACGACATGGGCCCCGGCCACCCCGAGTGCCCGCAGCGGCTGGGCGCGATCGAAGACCTCCTGCGGGCCACCGGGCTGGACGTGGCGCTCGACCGCCACGACGCGCCGCTGGCCGACCCGGCCGACCTGGCACTGGCGCACAGCAGCCTGTACCTGCAGGAACTGAACGAGTGCATGGCGCGTGTCAAAGAAACCGGCCGGCCGCGCGCGCTGGACCCGGACACCACCGCCAGCCGCGGCACGCCCGAGGCCATGATGCGCGCAGCCGGCGCCGCGGTGGCCGCCACCGATGCCGTGATCGACGGCCGCGCCGGCAATGCCTTTTGCGCCGTGCGCCCGCCCGGGCACCACGCCACGCGCGACCAGGCCATGGGCTTTTGCTTCCTCAACAACGTGGCCATCGCGGCACGCCATGCGCTCGACGTGCGCGGCCTGGAGCGCGTGGCGATCGCCGACTTCGACGTGCACCACGGCAACGGCACCGAGGACATCTTCGCCGGCGATGACCGCGTGCTGATGGTGAGCTTCTTCCAACACCCGCTGTACCCCTACAGCGGCACGCAGCCGCGCGGCACCAACATGGTCAACGTGGCGGTGCCGCCCTACACGCGCGGTGCCGCGATCCGCGACTTGATCCAGGCCGAGTGGACCGCGCCGCTGGACAACTTCAAGCCGCAGATGCTGTTCATCTCGGCCGGCTTCGACGCCCACCGCGACGACGACCTGGGCCAGCTCGGCCTGGTGGAAGCCGACTACGAATGGATCACGCGCTACCTGTGCGACGTGGCGGCGCGCCATGCCGGTGGGCGCATCGTGTCGTGCCTGGAAGGCGGCTACAACCTCGGGGCGCTGGCCCGCAGCGTGGCCGCGCACCTTCGAACCCTGGCAGGAGTCTGAACATCACCTGGCTTTCCCTTGCCCCCGTGAACAACAACCAGAATTTCGTCGGGCCCGCGCCCGAATTCGAAACCATCCTGCTGGCCTTGGCGCAACCCAGCGCCGTCACCGAATTCCTCGTCCTGCTGGTCTGCCTGGGCCTGGCCTGGCTGCTGGCGCGGCTGCTGCGCGGGCGGCTGCGGCCGGAGCGTTCGGTCTGGTTCGGCGACCACATCGTCGATGGCGTGCTGTTCCCGGTGCTGGCGCTGGCGCTGGCCTTTGCCGCACGGCTGGCCTTGCACATCATGGAGATACCGCTGGCGGTGTTCCGGCTGGCGGTGCCGGTGCTGCTGTCGCTGGCGCTGATCCGCATGGCCGCGCGCGTGCTCACGGCCGCCTACCCCAGCCGGCCCTGGGTGGGCGTGGCCGAGCGCTTCGTGTCCTGGATGGCCTGGGGCATGGTGGTGCTGTGGGTCACCGGTCTGCTGCCGCGGCTGCTGCGGGAGATGGAAGAGATCCAGTGGAAGGTCGGCAACTCGCAGATGTCACTGCGCACCCTCATGGAAGGGGTGGTCACCACGCTGTTCGTGCTGGTGGTGGTGCTATGGGTGTCGGCGGCGGTCGAACGGCGGCTGCTGCGCGGCACGGTGGAGGACTTGTCGCTGCGCAAGATCGCGGCCAACTCCGTGCGGGCGGTGCTGCTGCTGGTGGGGTTGTTGTTCTCCTTGTCCGCGGTGGGCATCGACCTCACGGCGCTGTCGGTGCTGGGTGGTGCCGTGGGGGTGGGCCTGGGCTTTGGCCTGCAAAAGCTTGCTGCCAACTACGTGAGCGGCTTCGTGATCCTGGCCGAACGCAGCCTGCGCATCGGCGACACGGTCAAGGTGGACACCTTCGAGGGCCGCATCACCGACATCACCACCCGCTACACCGTGATCCGTGCGCTCAACGGCCGCGAGTCCATCGTGCCCAACGAGATGCTCATCACGCAGCGGGTCGAGAACCTCTCGCTGGCCGACCCGCGTGTGGCCGGCAGCACCACGGTGCAGGTGGCCTACGGCACCGACCTGGACGTGCTGTTCCCGCGCCTGGTGGAGGCCGTGAAGCAGGTGCCGCGCGTGCTGGCCGATCCGGCCCCTGGGGTGGCGCTGAACGAGTTCGCCGCCGATGGCCTGGTGTTGAACGTGGGCTTCTGGGTCGAAGACCCGCACAGCGGCACGGGCGGCGTGCGCGCGGACGTGAACCTCGCCATCCTGCGGCTCTTCACCCAGATGGGCGTGGAGATCCCGTACCCCACGCGCGTGCTGCGCAACATCCCGCCGCCGCAGTCGCCCCCGCCCCCGCTGCCGGCCCGAGAAGACGGCTGAAGATTTGGCCGGAAATACTTCCCGAATTGCCATCTGCTGTCCCGAACCCGTTCGGGCTGAGCCTGTATTTCCGATCGCCCTGAGCTTGTCGAAGGGAGCCCTGGTGCACTGCGCGCAGCACTTCGACAAGCTCAGTGCGAACGGGGTGATTCGGGAAGTTATTTCCGGCAAAGTCCTTACTCCTCGCGCCCAGGGTTCGGGTAGCGCACCGACTCGATGAAATCCAGCGTGCGCTGGCCCGGGCGGGGCGTGAGCAGGCTCACGATGACGATGACCGCAAAGCCGACGGGCACGCCGAACAGGCCGGCCGAAATGGGCTGGATGCCCCACCACAAGGCCACCGGGCTGGTGATGCCGAAGACACCGCGCAGCCAGGGCTGCGTGCTGATCATGTAGGTGGAGGTCACGGCCAGGCCGGCCATCATGCCCAGCGCGGCGCCCCACTTGTTGGCCCGCTTCCAGAAGATGCCCAGCACCAGCGCCGGAAAGAAGGCCGCGGCCGCAAACGAGAAGGCCGCGGAGACCAGATCCAGGATGTCGGCCGGCTTCTGGATGGCCACGATGGCGGCCAGCACGGCCGTCACCAGCAGCAGCACCTTGGAGATGGTCACCCGCCGCGTGGTGCTGGCGCCGGGGTCGAGGATGCGGTAGTAGAAGTCGTGCGCCAGGGCATTGGCAATGGTCAGCAGCAGGCCATCGGCGGTGGACAGCGCGGCGGCCAGGCCGCCGGCCGCCACCATGGCCGACACCACGTACGGCAGGCCCACGATCTCGGGCGTGGCCAGCACGATGATGTCGCCGCCGATCTTCATCTCGCCCAGTTGCAGGATCTTGTCGTTGTTCACGTCGGTCACCGACAGCAGGCCCGGGTCGACCTTGCTCCATTGCGCGATCCAGGCCGGCAGCTCGTCGAAGGGCGTGCCCACCAGCCCGGTGAGCACCTCGTACTTCACCAGCACGGCCAGGGCCGGCGCGGTGAGGTACAGCAGCACGATGAAGAACAGCGACCAGGTGACCGAACTGCGCGCCTCGCGCACCGAGGGCGTGGTGTAGTAGCGCATCAACACGTGCGGCAGTGCCGCCGTGCCGATCATCAGGCACAGCACCTGGGCCAGGAAGTTGCGCCGCGATTCGTCGAAGGCCTGCTGCTGCGCGGCGTCGCCCTTGGGGTCGCCCGCGAACTGCTGGGCATGCGGCGGCATGCCTGCCAGTGGCTTGGCGCGGGCCTCGTTTTCGGCCTTGCCGCGGGTCCAGGCGGCGAGGGCGGCGGTTTCGTCCCGGGGCACGGCGGCCAGGGCGCGGCGGGCCGCCTGCACCTGCGCCATCGGCGCCTCGCTGGCCGACAGTTCAGCCAGCTTTTGCTCGGCCGCGGCGCGCTCCTCGGCCAGCGCGCGGGGCACGTCGCGCAGCTTGGCGTCGTAGGCGGCGGCCCGGGCCTTGAAGATGGCAATGACCTCCAGCTCGCGGGGGTCGGCGCTGATGCGTGCTTCGTTCTCCGTGACCGCCTGCAGCTGGTAGCCATACACCGCCTGGGGCACCGGCACGCCCGTCTGCTTGACGGACAGCCAGACCACCGGCACCAGGTACGCGACGATGAGGATGATGTACTGGGCCACCTGCGTCCACGTGACCGCGCGCATGCCACCCAGGAACGAACACAGCAGCACACCCCCCAGCCCGACCAGCACGCCGATCTCGAACGGAAAACCGGCGACGCGCGCCAGGATCAGGCCCACGCCGTAGATCTGCGCCACCACGTAGACGAAGGAGCACAGCACGGCCGCCACCACCGCCACGATGCGCACCAGGTTGCCGTCGTAGCGGGCGCCGAGGAAATCAGGGATGGTGTACTGGCCGAACTTGCGCAGGTAGGGCGCCAGCAGCAGGGCCACCAGGCAGAAGCCGCCTGTCCAGCCGAGGATGAACGCCAGGCCCCCGTAGCCGGTGAGGTACAGCGTGCCCGCCATGCCCAGGAACGAGGCGGCCGACATCCAGTCGGCCCCGGTGGCCATGCCGTTGTACAGGGCCGGCACGCGGCGGCCCGCCACGTAGTACTCGGTGGGGTCGGTGGTGCGGCAGACCAGGCCGATGCAGGCATACACGGCCACTGTGCTCAGCAGGAAGATCAGCCCGATCCACAGGCGCGGCAGGCCGTGGCGCTCAAGCACCGCCAGGATCAGGACGAACGCGACGAAGCCGGCAAAGTACCAGAGGTAGACCCGGTCGAGCTGGCGCTTGAACGTGGCGTTCCTGGTGCTCGTGGTGGAGGGGGGCCGCCCGCCCGGGGAGCCGGGTGCCGCCAAGTCATTCCTCCTCGGCCACCCGGTGTTCCAGGTCGAGCCTGTGCATGCGCCAGGCGTAGTAGCCGATGATCAGCAGGTAGGCGATGGGGGCACCTTGCGCACCGACCCAAAAGCTGAAGGGCCAGCCGAAGAAGGCAAAGTCGAGGTCGCGCGCGAAATAGCCGAACCCGAAGGTCACGAGCAGGCAGAGTGCCAGCAGCGCGGCGGTCAGGCGCAGGGTCTTGCGCCAGTAGGCGGGGTGCAGGGCAGGCGAGGGCATGGGGCGGTGAACACCGCGGGTACGGTGCTCACCGGTCCATTATGGCCAGCGGGCCCGGCACGCGGAGAGCGGCCGAACCCGAAGCCCGCGGGTTTGCTGCCGTATCCGCCCCCTGGCGCGGAAAGCCAGGGGGCGGACGGCCCCCCTCAATCCTTGGCGTAGATGTCCACGTCCTTGGTTTCGCGCACGAACAGCGTACCCAGCACCAGCGTCATGGCCGCGATGATGATCGGGTACCACAAGCCGCTGTAGATGTTGCCCTGTGCCGCCACGATGGAGAACGAGATGGCCGGCAGGAAGCCGCCGAACCAGCCGTTGCCGATGTGGTACGGCAGGCTCATCGAGGTGTAGCGGATGCGCGTGGGGAACAGTTCCACCAGCATGGCGGCGATCGGCCCGTACACCATGGTGACGTAGATCACCATGATGGTCAGGATGCCGACGATCATCCACCAGTTGGACGAGCCCAGCGGGATGGGATCCGCCTTGGCTGGGTAGCCTGCAGCGTTCAGGGCCTCGCGCACTTCTTTCTCGAAGCGTGGCTTTTCTTCCTTGGCCGTGGGCGCCTTGCCGTCATAGCCGGCCACTGCCTTGTCGCCGATCTTCACGACGGCCGGCGAACCGGCCGGGGCGTCGACCTTGTTGTAATTGACGCCGGAGTTGGCAAGGAAGGTGCGCGCCAGGTCGCAGGCGGTGGTGAACTTGGCCGTGCCCGTGAGGTTGAGGATCAGGTTGCAATTGGCTGGGTCGGCTTCCACCGTCACGGGCGCGCTCTGAATGGCGGCCTGCAGCTTCGGGTTGGCGTAGGTGGTCAGCCCGTTGAACAGCGGGAAGTACGTCAGCAAGGCCAGCAGGCAGCCGCCCATGATGATGGGCTTGCGGCCGATCTTGTCGGACAAGGTGCCGAAGACGATGAAGAACGGCGTGCCGATGATGAGCGACACCGCGATCAGGATGTTGGCGGTCTGCCCGTCCACCTTCAGGAACGACTGCAGGAAGAACAGCGCGTAGAACTGCCCTGTGTACCAGACCACCGCCTGGCCTGCGGTCAGGCCCACCAGCGCCAGGATCACGATCTTCATGTTCTTCCACTGTCCGAAGGACTCGGCCAGCGGCGCCTTGGAGGTCTTGCCTTCGGCCTTCATCTTGCTGAAGGCGGGCGACTCGTTGAGCTTCAGGCGGATCCAGATCGACACCACCAGCAGCACGCCCGAGACGGCATAGGGAATGCGCCAGCCCCAATCGGCAAAGGCGGCTTCGCCCAAGTTCACGCGGGTGCCCAGGATCACCATCAGGGCCAGCATCAGCCCCACCGTGGCGGTGGTCTGGATCCACGAGGTGTAGAAGCCGCGGCGTCCGGCGGGTGCGTGTTCGGCCACGTAGGTGGCGGCACCGCCGTATTCGCCGCCGAGTGCCAGGCCTTGCAGCAGGCGCAGTGCGATCAGCGCGACCGGCGCCATGATGCCCCATGCCTTGTAGTTGGGCAGGAACGCCACCACGAAGGTGGACAAGCCCATGATCAGGATGGTGATCAGGAAGGTGTACTTGCGGCCCACCATGTCGCCCAGGCGGCCGAACACCAGCGCGCCGAAGGGTCGCACCGCGAAGCCGGCCGCGAAGGCCAGCAGGGTGAAGATGTCACGCGTGGCCGGGTCGAGCGCGGTGAAGAAGTTGGCCGCGATGATCGGCGCCATGACGCCGAAAAGGTAAAAGTCGTACCACTCGAACACGGTGCCCAGCGACGACGCGAAGATGACGGTCCTTTCGTTGGACGTCATCGGCGCGCCGGCCGGCCGGGCGTTGATGGGAATACTCGACATGCTTGCCTCCTCCAGTTTCGTTGATTGCCGCGTGCGCGGCAGGTCAACTGAATGTGTCGGCCCACGCTGACCGATCGCTTACAGTCAGGCCACTGAGTCGTACTGAACAACCCTCGCGTACTTTCCCTGATCGCGGTGCTTTGCAACGGTTCGACCAGTATCTGATGCCAGGGAGCTCAAGCTAAGAACGGCAAGGCCGACATGGGGTCGAGGCCCGGGATTCATCCCCGGGAGGAAGCAATCATGCTGGCGTACAGGGTGGCAATCACGGATCGATTCGTCAAGACGGAAACGGGCCGGCAGGAGATCCGTGCGCCCGTTCATGCGCTGTCCCGCAGCGCACGCAATCTCTTGCTCATCGTGGACGGCACCCGGCCGGCCTCGGAGTGGCTTGCCATGGTCCATGGCGCCACGGCTGAAGACCTGGAGGACCTGGTGCAGGCACTCCTGGTGGAGGCCGTGGGCGGCGAGGAGGGTGAGCCTGGGCAACGAGCCCCCATCGGTGCGGCAAGGGCGGAGCCCCGGGCGCCGGTCCGGGAGGCGCTCCCGGTCCCTGCGCCAGCCGCGGTGCCGGTCCTCCCGGGCGAGGCCCTGGGCTACCAGGAACTCTATGCCGCGCTCAATGGCATGGCACGCGAACAACTGGGCCTCATCAAGGGGTACCGGTTCTCGCTGGACATCGAGCGCGCATCGGGCCTGGCCGAACTGCAGGAGGTGGCCCAGCGCTTGGTGCAGGAAGTGCAGAAGGCCAAGGGCGATGCGGTGGCGCGGCAGGTCAGGCGCGCGTTGAAGTTGACGTAGTGAGAGCGCCCCCAAGGCCGACGCCTGGCGTCGGCCGCCGCCCGCGGGGGATGAGGCACCCGCGGCTCAGCCTGCCGCAATGGGAATCTTGCCGATGCGCGCCTGCCACTCCTTCGGGCCCGTGATGTGTACGCTGGTGCCGGCGGCATCCACCGCCACGGTCACCGGCATGTCGCGCACCTCGAACTCATAGATGGCTTCCATGCCCAGGTCGGCAAAGCCCACCACGCGGGCGGCCTTGATGGCCTTGGCCACCAGGTAGGCCGCGCCGCCCACCGCCATGAGGTAGGCGCTGCGGTGCTTGCGGATGGCTTCGATGGCCACCGGTCCGCGCTCGGCCTTGCCGATCATCGCGATCAGGCCGGTCTGGGCCAGCATCATCTCGGTGAACTTGTCCATGCGCGTGGCGGTGGTGGGGCCGGCCGGGCCCACGGCCTCGTCGCGCACCGGGTCCACCGGGCCGACGTAATAGATGACGCGGTTGCTGAAGTCCACCGGCAGCGGTTCGCCGCGCGCCAGCATGTCCTGGATGCGCTTGTGCGCCGCATCGCGCCCGGTGAGCATCTTGCCGCTGAGCAGCAGCGTCTCGCCGGGCTTCCATTGCGCCACCTGCTCGCGCGTCAGCGTGTCCAGGTCCACGCGGCGGCTCTTCTGGTAGTCGGGCTGCCACTGCACGTCGGGCCACAGGTCCAGGCTGGGCGGGTCCAGGTAGGCGGGGCCGGAGCCGTCGAGCACGAAGTGCGCGTGGCGCGTGGCGGCGCAGTTGGGAATCATCGCGACAGGCTTGCCGGCGGCATGCGTGGGCGCCATGGCGATCTTGATGTCCAGCACGGTGGTGAGGCCGCCCAGGCCTTGCGCGCCGATGCCCAGCGCATTGACCTTCTGGTACAGCTCGATGCGCAGTTCCTCGACCTTGTCGCGCGGGCCGCGGGCCAGCAGGTCGAACATGTCGATGGGGTCCATGAGCGATTCCTTGGCCATCAGCATGGCCTTCTCGGCCGTGCCGCCGATGCCCAGGCCCAGCATGCCCGGCGGGCACCAGCCCGCGCCCATGGTCGGCACGGTCTTGAGCACCCAGTCGACCAGCGAGTCGCTGGGGTTCATCATCACGAACTTGCTCTTGTTCTCGGAGCCGCCGCCCTTGGCCGCTACCGTGACTTCCAGCGTGTTGCCGGGCACCACGCTCATGTGCACCACGGCCGGCGTGTTGTCACCCGTGTTCTTGCGGGCAAACTGCGGGTCGGCCACGATGGACGCGCGCAGCCGGTTGTCCGGGTCCAGGTAGCCGCGCCGCACGCCGTCGTTGATGGCGTCTTCAATGCTGCCGGTGAAGCCTTCCCAGCGCACGTCCATGCCGATCTTCAGGAACACGTTGACGATGCCGGTGTCCTGGCAGATGGGGCGGTGCCCCTCGGCGCACATCTTCGAGTTGGTGAGGATCTGCGCAATGGCGTCCCGCGCGGCGGGGCTTTGCTCCTGCTGGTAGGCGCGCGCCAGGTGGGTGATGAAGTCGGCCGGGTGGTAGTAGCTGATGTACTGCAGGGCGGCCGCGACCGATTCGACGAGGTCGGCCTGGCGGATGGTGGCGGGGCTGGGCATGGCGGGGCTCCTGGAGTCAATGAAGGGCCGCTCCCGAGTTGACTCAACCCCCTCGGGGGGCGGACGACGCAAAGCGTCGGCCTGGGGGCGCACGGGATCGTCCTGGATCAGATCAATGGTTGGCGTTGCCGTCGCGCTTCTTGGCGGCATGCTCGCTGGGCGCCATGAGGCGGTCACACACGGCGATGGCCATGGCCGACACGAGGAACGCGACGTGGATCGCGGTCTGCCACAGCAGTACCTTTTCTTCGTAGCTGGCCGCGTTGATGAAGGTCTTGAGCAGGTGGATGGAGCTGATGCCGATGATGGCGGTAGCCAGCTTGACCTTCAGCACCGAAGCGTTCACATGGCTCAGCCACTCGGGCTGGTCGGGATGGCTCTCCAGGTGCATGCGCGAGACGAAGGTCTCGTAGCCGCCCACGATGACCATGATGAGCAGGTTGCTGATCATCACCACGTCGATCAGCCCCAGCACCACCAGCATGATGATGGTTTCGTTGAGCTGCTTGGCCTCGCCGTTCGCGAAACTGGCGCGGTAGCCGGTGCCCTTGATCAGGATCTCGACGGCGGCCTGGTTGCCGAACGCCGCCTCGACCAGATGGACCAGCTCCACCCAGAACGTGAACACGTAGACGCCCTGGGCCACGATCAGCCCCATGTACAGCGGCAGCTGCAGCCAACGGCTCATGAAGATCAGGTTGGCCAATGGGCTGAGCTTGGGGCTGTGTGCCGGGGGGGTCGCCATGGGAGGTGCAAGAGTGGAAGCCCGCAGATTCTAGGTGCGCCGCGCCAGGGGGCAGGGGTTTCCCCACACGTTTTGCGCCGCTGGTGGCGCCTGCGCGCGGCCGGGCTGGGTAGAGTTAGGCATTCGGTTAGACATCCGGTAAGACATTCGTCAATCTGCTGAGGCACAGTCGACGCCACACTGTTGCCAGTCTCCAGCCACTCGAAGGAACCAGCCCATGAGCGAAACCAAGGTGTACCCGCCATCCGAGGCGGGCGTGAAGTCCGCCGTGATCTCCGGCATGGCCGCGTACGAGGCCCTCGTGAAGGAATCGCGCGACGATTACGCGGGCTTCTGGGCCCGCCAGGCCCGCCAGGTGCTGAGCTGGAAGACCCCATTCACCAAGGTACTTGACGAAAGCGACGCGCCGTTCTTCAAGTGGTTCGAGGACGGCACGCTCAACGTCTCCTACAACTGCCTGGACCGCCAGGTGGAGCGCGGCCTGGGCGACAAGGTGGCCATCATCTTCGAGGCCGACGACGGCCAGGTGGCGCGCATCACCTACAAGGAGTTGCTGGCCCGCACCTGCCGCATGGCCAATGCGCTCAAGGCCCGCGGCGTCAAGAAGGGCGAGCGGGTGGTGATCTACATGCCCATGAGCGTGGAGGGCGTGGTGGCCATGCAGGCCTGCGCGCGCATCGGCGCCACGCACTCCGTGGTGTTCGGCGGCTTCTCGGCGCAGTCGCTGCGCGACCGCATCGAGGACGCCGGCGCGGTGATGGTGATCACCGCCGACGAGCAGCAGCGCGGCGGCAAGAGCCTGCCGCTCAAGGCCATCGTCGACGAAGCCCTGGCCCTGGGTGGTTGCGACAGCATCCGCGACGTCATCGTCTACCGGCGTACCGGCGGCAAGGTGGCCTGGGACGCGGCGCGCGACCGCTGGATGCACGACGACGTGGCCGCCCAGCCCGAGGCCTGCGAGCCCGAGTGGGTGGGGGCCGAGCACCCGCTCTTCCTGCTCTACACCTCCGGCTCCACCGGCAAACCCAAGGGCGTGCAGCACTCCACCGGCGGCTACCTGCTGCATGCGGCGCTCACCACGCAGTGGACCTTCGACCTGCGGCCCGACGACATCTTCTGGTGTACGGCCGACATCGGCTGGGTCACCGGCCACACCTACATCGCCTATGGGCCGCTGGCGGTGGGTGGCACGGAACTCATGTTCGAAGGCATCCCCACGTACCCCGATGCCGGCCGCTTCTGGAAGATGATCCAGGACCACAAGGTCAGCATCTTCTACACGGCGCCCACGGCCATACGTTCGCTCATCAAGGCCGCCGAAACCACCCCCGCGGCGCACCCGCGCAACTACCAGCTCGGTAGCCTGCGCCTGCTGGGCTCGGTGGGCGAACCCATCAACCCTGCGGCCTGGGAGTGGTACCACCAGCACGTGGGCGGCGGCCGCTGCCCGATCGTCGACACCTGGTGGCAGACGGAGACCGGCGGCCACATGATCACGCCGCTGCCGGGCGTAACGCCGCTGGTGCCGGGCTCGTGCACGCTGCCGTTCCCGGGCATCGAGGCCGCCATCGTTGATGAGTTGGGCCACGACGTGCCCAACGGGCAGGGCGGCATCCTCGTCATCAAGAAGCCCTGGCCCAGCATGATCCGCACGATCTGGGGCGACCCGGAGCGCTACAAGAAGAGCTACTACCCGCCCGAACTGCGGGGGTATTACCTGGCCGGCGACGGCGCCAGCCGCGACGTGCAGCGCGGGTACTTCACGATCACCGGCCGCATCGACGACGTGCTCAACGTGTCGGGCCACCGCCTGGGCACCATGGAGGTGGAGTCCGCGCTGGTGTCCCACACCGAACTGGTGGCCGAGGCGGCGGTGGTGGGGCGCCCGGACGACCTTACTGGCGAGGCGGTGTGTGCCTTCGTGGTGCTCAAGCGCGCCCGCCCCACGGGCGACGAGGCGAAGAAGATCGCCAACGAACTGCGCAACTGGGTGGCCAAGGAGATTGGGCCGATTGCCAAGCCCAAGGACATTCGCTTTGGCGACAACCTGCCCAAGACGCGCAGCGGCAAGATCATGCGGCGCCTGCTGCGCTCCATCGCCAAGGGTGAAAAGATCACCCAGGACACCAGCACGCTGGAGAACCCCGCCATCCTGGACCAGCTGGCCGAAAACAACTGAATCGGTGCCCCAGGCCCGGGTATCCCGGGCCTGGGGCACCCGGCATCGCGGGGCTTTTCGTCGCTCTCCGTGACGCAATGCCTACTTCTGGCTCAACACCCACTTCACCAGTTGCTTGGCTTCTGCTTCACTGACCTGGGGGTTGGGAGGCATGGGGATCTGGCCCCAGACGCCCGTGCCGCCCTTGATCACTTTCTGCGCCAGCTTGTCCTCTGCGTCGGACTGGCCGGCATATTTGGAGGCCACGTCCTTGTAGGAGGGGCCGAGCACTTTTTTATCGACCATGTGGCAGGTCATGCAATTCTTCTTCTGGGCCAAATCGGGGTTGGCGAATGCAGAACTGGCGGCCAAGGCAGAGAAAGCGGCGGCCAGCAGGGTGCGCAGCGGATTCATGACGTCCTTTCCAGACGATGAGAGAGTGAAGAACGCCCTCGGGACGATGCGGGCGTTGGATTACAGTCAGCCCAACGCATTCTATGAAGGCCGGTTGACGCTTCCCGGCGCGCGCCGTTCTAGCGAGAGGAATCCGTCATGTGGTTTATAGGCCTCGGCGTGCTGCTGATCCTGCTGAACCTGGCAGGCATCGGGCCATTCGGTGCCTGGGAATGGCCCAAGGACTGGCTCTACATGTGCTGGCCCTTCGGCCTGGCGGCGGCGTGGTGGGTGTACTCCGACTCCGTGGGCCTGACCCAGAAGCGCGAGATGGACAAGATGGCGCTGAAGAAGGAAACGCGCCGGCGCAAGGCCATGGAGACGCTGGGGTTGCAGAACCCCAAGCGGCGCCGGCGCTGGTGAGGGAGTGACGATCCCTCGGCCGATGGGTACCTCGGCCGATCCCCCAAGGGGACTGAGAGCCGCGGCCCCAAGCCCGCCTGCGCGGGCTTGGACGGCACGAAGGCTGGCCGCCTCTGTGTGGCCGGCATGGCCGGCTTGGGAGCGGCCCGGCGCTCGTCCCGGCCTCGGCCCGGCTACTCCTCGAACCGGTCCAGCACAGCCCCCGTGCTGGCACTGGACGTGAGCTTCGCGAACTTGGCCAGCACCCCGCGGGTGTAGCGGGGCTGCGGGGCCTGCCAGGCCGCCCGCCGCCGGGCAATCTCGGCGTCGTCCACATGGAGCTGCAGCAGCAGTTGGTGCGCGTCGATGGTGACCGAGTCGTCTTCCTGCACCAGCGCGATCAGCCCTCCCGCGGCCGCCTCGGGCGCCACGTGCCCCACCACCATGCCCCAGGTGCCGCCGGAGAAGCGCCCGTCGGTGATCAGCCCCACCGATTCGCCCAGGCCTTGCCCGATCAGCGCCCCGGTGGGCGCCAGCATCTCCGGCATGCCGGGGGCGCCCTTGGGGCCCAGGTAGCGCAGCACCATCACGTCGCCGGCCTTGATGCGCTTGGCCATGATGGCCGCCAGCGCCGATTGTTCGTCATCGAACACGCGGGCCGGGCCGGTGATGACGGGGTTCTTCAGGCCGGTGATCTTGGCCACGCAGCCCTCAGGCGACAGGTTGCCCTTGAGGATGGCCAAGTGGCCGTGGTCGTACATGGGCCGGGCGATCGGGCGGATCACTTCCTGGTCGGTCCGGGGCACGGCCGGCAGGTCGGCCAGGTTCTCGGCCACCGTCTTGCCGGTGATGGTGAGGCAGTCGCCATGGATCAGGCCGGCGTGCAGCAGCGTCTTCATGACCTGGGGAATGCCGCCGGCGCGGTGAAGGTCGACTGCCAGGAAGCGGCCGCTGGGCTTGAGGTCGCATAGCACGGGCACCTTCTGGCGCACGCGCTCGAAGTCGTCGATGGTCCAGTCCACCTGCGCGGCGTGCGCGATCGCCAGGAAATGCAGCACCGCGTTGGTGGAGCCGCCGGTGGCCATGATCACGGCCACGGCGTTCTCGATCGCCTTTTTGGTGACGATGTCGCGCGGCTTCAGGTCTTTCTTCACCGCTTCCACCAGCGCCTGCGCTGCCTGGCGCGTGCTGGTCACGATCTCGTCGTGCACGTTGGCCTGCGTGCTGGAGTAGGGCAGGCTCATGCCCAGCGCCTCGAAGGACGAGCTCATGGTGTTGGCGGTGTACATGCCGCCGCAGGAGCCGCTGCCGGGAATGGCGCGGCGCTCGATCTCGCAGAAGTCCTCTTCGCTCATGCGGCCGGCGGAGAACTGCCCTACGGCCTCGAACACCGAGACGATGTTGAGGTCCTGGCCTTTGTAGCGGCCTGGCAGGATGGTGCCGCCGTACACGTAGATCGCCGGCACGTTGGAGCGCAGCATGCCCATCATGCCGCCCGGCATGTTCTTGTCGCAGCCGCCGATCACCAGCACGCCGTCCATCCACTGCCCGCCCACGCAGGTTTCGATGCAGTCGGCAATCACCTCGCGCGAGACCAGCGAGTACTTCATGCCCTCGGTGCCCATGGCCATGCCGTCGCTGATGGTGGGCGTGCCGAAGATCTGCGGGTTCGCGCCGGCCTCCTGCAGCGCCTGCACCGCGGCATCGGCCAGCCGCTGCAGGCCGGAGTTGCAAGGCGTGATGGTGGAGTGCCCGTTGGCCACGCCGATCATGGGCTTCTTGAAGTCCTCGGCCTTGTAGCCCATGGCGTAGTACATCGAGCGGTTGGGCGCCCGGGCCACGCCTTCGGTGATATTGCGGGAACGGCGATTTGATTCCATGGGGGATGTCTCCGGTGGTGCAGTGGCCAGGGCGGCATTGTGCGAGCCCGCGCACCGCGGGTCCAATCTATGTGTGCAAGGCGATTGATACGATACGCATATCAATGAACGATCTGCGTCAATGGCGGCAGTTCATCGCCGTGGCCGAGGAGCTGCATTTTGGGCGGGCTGCAGCGCGCCTGCACATGACCCAGCCGCCCTTGACCATGGCCATCAAGCAACTGGAGTCGCAATTGGGCGCCGTGCTCTTCGAGCGCACACGCCGGGTGGTGGCGCTCTCGCCCGCCGGGGAGGCGGCCTTGCCGCTGGCCCGCAAGCTGGTGGCCGACGCGCAGGCACTGCAGGAGCGCGTGCGCGCGGCGGCGCGTGGCCTGGCCGGCCGCCTGCGGCTGGGTTTCGTCTCCACCATCGGCTATGGCGCCTTGCCGCAGTGGCTGAGCGGCTTTCGCCAGGCCCATCCGGAGATCGAGGTGGCGTTGCGCGAGGCCACGCTGGACGTGCAACTGCAGGCTTTTGCCACCGACGAACTGGATGCCGGCTTTGTGCTGCATGCGCCGGACGCCGCCCCGGAGGGCTTCGAGCGCCTGGGCGTGCTGCGCGAACCCCTGGTCCTGGCGGTGTCGTCCGCCCACCCGCTGGCAGGCCGGGCGCGCGTGCAGCCGGCACAGGTGCTGCGTGAGCCGCTGGTGATCTTTCCGCGCCACGTGAGCCCCTCCCTTTATGATGCCTTGCTGTCGTTCTACAGTGCCGCACAAGCCGTGCCGCATATCGGGCAGGAGGCGATCCAGATGCAGACGATCGTCAACCTCGTGTCGGCCGGCATGGGGGTGGCCTGGGTGCCGGCCAGCATGATGCAATTGCAGCGCCCGGGTGTGGTCTACCTGCGCTGCACCGGCGCACTGCAATGCGAGACGAGCCTGGTGTGGCCGGCGCAGGCCCTGCCGGTGGTGCACCGGTTCGTCGATTTCGTGCGCGCCCAGGCGCGCGCTTCCAACCGGTCTTCCAACCGCACTTCCAACCTTTGACCTAGCGCTCAATGCTCGAACACCCACGCTTCAACCCTGTGGCCCTGGACCTGGGCTTCGTGCAGATCCACTGGTACGGCATCACCTACCTGGTGGCGTTTGCGCTGTTCTACTGGCTGGCCAGCCTGCGCGCGGCGCGTGAGCCGTTTGCCGGCCGGGGCTGGACCCGGCGCGACGTGGAAGACCTGCTGTTCTTCGGCATCGTGGGCGTGATCCTGGGCGGGCGGCTGGGCTATGTGCTGTTCTACAAGCCCGAGCACTATCTTGCCAATCCGCTGGAGGTGTTTGCGGTGTGGAAGGGTGGCATGGCCTTCCATGGCGGGTTGCTGGGAGTGATTGCAGCCATGGCGGCATTCGCTTGGCGGCGCGGGCGCAAGTTCTTCGAGGTCACCGACCTGATTGCCCCCTGCGTACCCACGGGCCTGGCCAGCGGGCGCATCGGCAACTTCATCAACGGCGAGCTATGGGGCCGGCCGGCCGATGCTTCACTGCCCTGGGCCATGGTGTTTCCTCAGTCGGGCACCACCGTGGCCCGTCACCCGTCGCCCCTCTATCAGTTTGCACTCGAAGGCATGCTGCTCTTCGCCGCGCTGTGGTGGTACTCACGCAGGCCGGCTGCCCATGCCGCCGCAGGGGGCGGTATTGCCTGGGGCCGCGTGTCCGGTGCCTTCCTGGTGGGCTATGGCACGCTGCGCTTCGTGGCGGAGTACTTCCGCGAGCCGGATAGTTTTCTGGGCTTGCTGGCCCTGAATCTGAGCATGGGCCAATGGCTGTGTGTGCCCATGGTGGCAATGGGCATGCTGTTCTGGGCCATGGCCGGCAAATGGGCGCCGGGGCGCCCTTGATGCAACACGGCTACCTTGGGGCGGCCCGCCCCAAGGGGCCTGGGGGTACGCTCAGCCGGTGCCGGGCCGCCCCAGGGCGGCTGAGCACACGCTTGGCGGGTGGCATCGGTACTCCGATGCCGGGTGCTCACACCTCAGCGGTGTTGGGTCAGCGGACGACGCCTCACCAGGGTTTGCAAGGCACCGAACAGCGAATCGGGCTCGTCCTGGCCGCGTTCAATAAGGACGCCGTGCTGGGACAGCACGCCCAGGAACGTGCTCATGTTCAATTGAGGCAGCCCACTTGTACGAACCAACTGCGACAAGGTCATGAAACGCTGCGACATCTCGTGCAAGACCCTGCGATAGGCTGTGCGCCGGTAGGCAGCGGGCAGATCGGGCCAGGCAGACAGTTTGTAGTGTTTCATGGTCTGGAAATTCACGGCTCAAAGCCGTTCCTCCGCTGCGGAAACGCAAGTATCAATATGCACTTGCCCGTTCTTGCGATGTGGCTTGGTGGCGCCACTTCTTACCGATCCTATCAATGCGAAGTGACAAATGACTGAGTACAACTACCCAAATAGGTCGGCTTTTGTATGCACTTGTGTCGAGTCTGACCATGGCTGACGGGCTGCCGATGCAGCGTGTTTTAGGGATTGAATCGTCATGTGATGAAACCGGTGCGGCACTTGTTCACATCCAGAATGGCGTGCCTCGGCTCCTGTCCCATACGTTGCACAGTCAGGTGGCCATGCACCAGGCGTATGGCGGGGTCGTTCCCGAGTTGGCGTCGCGAGATCACATTCAGCGCGTTCTCCCTCTCATTCGCGAGGTTCTCGCCCAATCCGGCCAGGAACTTGCCGATGTGGATGTGATTGCCTATACCCGGGGCCCCGGTCTTGCCGGCGCCCTGCTGGTGGGCGCCGGCGTGGCGTGCGCGCTTGGCTACGCATTGGCACGGCCGGTGCTGGGCGTGCACCATCTTGAAGGCCATTTGTTGTCACCTTTCCTCGCGGCCGAGGCACCGCAGTTTCCTTTTGTTGCACTGTTGGTTTCGGGCGGCCACACGCAGTTGATGCACGTCAGGGACGTGGGCCACTATCAGTTGCTGGGTGAAACCATCGATGACGCGGCCGGTGAAGCCTTCGACAAGACGGCCAAGATGCTGGGCCTGGGCTACCCGGGCGGCCCGGCACTGGCGCGGATGGCCGAACATGGCGACCCGCGCAGCTTCAACCTGCCGCGCCCCTTGATGCGCAGCGGCACCCTGGACTTTTCATTCGCTGGCCTGAAGACCGCCGTGGCGGTGCAGTTGCAGCGGCTGGGCAATACCCCCTGCGAGCAGGCCCGCATCGACCTGGCCGCGGCCACGCAGGCCGCGATCGTCGATGTGCTGGTGTCCAAATGCCTGCTGGCCCTGAATCGCACCGGCGAGAAGCGCCTGGTCGTGTCGGGCGGCGTGGGCGCCAACCGGCGCCTGCGAGAACACCTGGACACCGCCTGTGCCGCGGGCGGCGCGCGGGTGCACTACCCGGACCTGGAGTTCTGCACCGACAACGGCGCCATGATTGCCCTGGCCGCCGCCATGCGCCTGGGCGCCGGCTGTGCCGAAGCCACCTACGACTACGCTTTCGATGTGAAGCCGCGCTGGGACCTGGCGGCCTTGTGACCCAGACCCAGTGACACCAGGGATACCGATGCGAACACTGATTCAAGCACTGCCCGGATCGAAGATCCGCGAAGTGGCCGATGCCGCCATGGGGCGGCCCGACGTGATGGCCTTCTGGTTCGGCGAAAGCGACGAGGTCACGCCGGCCCTGATCCGTGAGGCCGCCGCGGCATCGCTGGCGGCCGGAGACACGTTCTATTCCCCGAACCTGGGCCTGCCGGAGTTGCGCGAGGCGATTGCGCGCTATATGTCTGCCCTGCACGGCAGCCTCCCGGCCGGCCGCATTGCGGTCACTTCCTCGGGCGTCAACGCCTTGATGCTGGCCCAGCAGGCGCTGCTGGATCCCGGCGACGAGGTGGTGGCCGTGGTGCCGCTGTGGCCCAACCTGTGTGCGCAAGCGGTGATCCTGGGTGCCCAGGTGCGGCGCGTGTCCCTGCGGCCCAGGCAGGGTGCCTGGGAACTGGACCTGGACGAACTGCTGTCGGCCGTGACCGCGCGGACCCGCGTGCTGCTGGTGAATGCACCCAACAACCCCACCGGCTGGACCCTGGACCGCGAGACACAGCAGCGCCTGCTCGAGCATTGCCGGCGCACCGGCACCTGGATCCTGGCCGACGAGGTGTATGAGCGGCTCTACTACCCGCCCGATGAGTCCGGTGCGCAATGTGCCCCCAGCTTTCTCGACCTGGCACAACCCGAAGACCGCCTGATCGTCGTGCACAGCTTCTCCAAGAGCTTCCTGATGACGGGCTGGCGGCTGGGCTGGATGGCCGCGCCGGCCGAGTTGATCGGCTCGATGGCGAAGCTGATCGAGTTCAACACCTCGTGTGCGCCGGTCTTCGTGCAGCGCGCCGGCCTGGCGGCCTTGGACGCGGCGGCTGACTTGGTACCCGCCCTGGCGTCGCGCATGCGACAGTGCCGCGACACACTGGTCACCGCGCTGCAGGGAGTGCCGGGCGTGGAGGTGGCCAGCCCGCGAGGGGGAATGTATGCATTCCTGCGCGTGGCGGGGCAGGACGACTCGATGGCCCTGGCGCGGCGGCTGGTGGCGCAAGCGGGCCTGGGGCTGGCGCCCGGCGTGGCATTCGGCGACGAAGGCGAGGGCTGGCTGCGCTGGTGCTTCGCGTCGCACGATCCGCAGCGCCTGGTGCGCGGCGTGGAGCGGCTGGCCCGGGCGCTGTGATGCGGTAGCGCTCACTCGTTGAATTACAATCTTCGCTTCCTGGCTCCGCGGTGCGGGGCTGGAAAGCAAGAGCACGGCGTGGGTCGGTTTCACCTGCGGCCGCAAGTCAACCCCGGAAACCGTCACGCGATCAGAGTCGTGCGCGGTTTCACATCCAAGGAAATCGCTTCATGTCCGTCGCCGACCTCAACAAGGCCGAGATCGTCAAGGCCAATGCCCGCGGTCCCGCCGACACCGGTTCCCCCGAAGTGCAAGTGGCGCTGCTCACCGCGCGCATCAACGACCTGACCCCGCACTTCAAGGCCCACGTCAAAGACCATCACGGCCGGCGTGGCTTGCTCAAGCTCGTGAACCAGCGCAAGCGCCTGCTGGCCTACCTCAAGGACAAGGACTCCGACCGCTACTCGGCGTTGATTCAGAAACTCGGCCTGCGCAAGTAGCGCACAGGCCGCAGCCCTGGAGCCCCGGGTTCGTTCCCGTGCTGGAACACCCGGCGGCTCCCGGTCCCAGGAGATCGGCTCACGTATGAGCGCTGCTGTGTCATTCCACCGAGGTTCGCGGGCCCCCGCCGCGGAGCCGCGCTGGAATGGCATCGCGCCCAGGTGACCGTCTCCCGACTTGCTCCCGGCCTGACCGGGAGCGCAGCCCAAGGAGACTCGAAATGAGCATGTTCAAGAAAATCAGCAAGACCTTCCAGTGGGGTCAGCACAGCGTGACCCTGGAGACCGGCGAAATCGCCCGCCAAGCCACCGGCGCCGTGGTCGTGAAAATGGAAGACACCATGGTGCTGGTCACCGTGGTGGGGGCTCGCAACGCCAAGCCGGGGCAGGATTTCTTCCCGCTCACGGTGGACTACATCGAAAAGACCTACGCCGCCGGCAAGATCCCCGGCAGCTTCTTCAAGCGCGAAGCCAAGCCCAGCGAGCTGGAAGTGCTGACCTCGCGGCTGATCGACCGGCCCATCCGCCCGTTGTTCCCCGAAGGCTTTTACAACGAAGTGCAGATCGTCGTGCACGTCATGTCGCTGAACCCGGAAGTTTCGGCCGACATCGCCGCGCTCATCGGCTCCAGCGCCGCGCTGGCGATCTCCGGCCTGCCGTTCAACGGCCCCGTCTGCGCCGCCCGCGTGGGCTATGTGGATGGCCAGTACGTGCTCAACCCCGGCCCCTCGCAGCTCGCCAAGTCCAAGCTCGACTTGGTGGTGGCCGGCACCGAATCGGCAGTGCTGATGGTGGAGTCTGAAGCCGACCAGCTGTCCGAAGACGTGCTGCTGGGCGCCGTGATGTTCGGCCACGAGCAAGGCCAGGTGGCCCTCAAGGCCATCAACGAACTGGTGCTGGAAGCCGGCAAGCCGCTGTGGTCGCAGACCGGCGAATGGGCCCCCGAGTCCAAGGACGACGCCTTCATCGCCAAGGTCCACGCCCTGGGTGACCAGACCCTGCGCGAGGCCTACCAGATCCGCTCCAAGCAAGCCCGCACGCTGGCCGTGCGCCAGGCGTATGCCTCGGTCAAGGCCTCGCTGGCCGCCGAAGGCGCAGCCTTCGATGGCGTGAAGGTCGACAACCTGCTGTTCGAGGTCGAAGCCCGCATCGTGCGCAGCCAGATCCTCTCCGGCGAGCCCCGCATCGACGGGCGCGACACGCGCACCGTGCGCCCCATTGAAATCCGCACCGGCGTGCTGCCGCGTACCCACGGTTCGGCGCTGTTCACCCGCGGTGAGACGCAAGCCCTGGTGGTGGCCACGCTCGGCACCGACCAGGACAGCCAGGTCATCGACGCACTGGCCGGCGAGTTCCGCGACCGCTTCCTGTTCCACTACAACATGCCCCCGTTCGCCACTGGCGAAGCCGGCCGCATGGGCACGCCCAAGCGGCGTGAAGTGGGCCACGGCCGCCTGGCCAAGCGCGCCCTGGTGCCGCTGCTGCCCAACCGCGAAGACTTTGCCTACACCATTCGCGTGGTGTCGGAGATCACCGAATCCAACGGTTCCTCGTCGATGGCCTCCGTCTGCGGCGGCTGCCTGGCGCTCATGGATGCCGGCGTGCCGATGAAGGCGCACGTGGCCGGCATCGCGATGGGCCTCATCAAGGAAGGCAACCGCTTTGCCGTGCTGACCGACATCCTGGGCGACGAAGATCACCTGGGCGACATGGACTTCAAGGTCGCCGGCACCACCGAAGGCGTGACCGCGCTGCAGATGGACATCAAGATCCAGGGCATCACCAAGGAAATCATGCAGGTGGCGCTGGCGCAGGCCAAGGAAGCGCGCCTGCATATCCTGGGCAAGATGCAATCGGCCGTGAGCACCGCACGCGTGGAAGTCTCCGAATTCGCGCCGCGCCTGTACACCATGAAGATCAACCCCGAGAAGATCCGCGACGTGATCGGCAAGGGCGGCTCCGTGATCCGCGCGCTGACTGAAGAAACCGGCACGCAGATCGACATCGGCGAAGACGGCACCATCACCATCGCCTCCACCGATGCCGACAAGGCAGCGCTGGCACGCAAGCGCATCGAGGACATCACGGCCGAAGTGGAAGTGGGCAAGGTCTACGAAGGCGCGGTCACCAAGATCCTGGACTTCGGTGCGCTGATCAACCTGCTGCCCGGCAAGGATGGCTTGCTGCACATCAGCCAGATCGCGCACCAGCGGGTCGAGAAGGTCACCGACTTCCTCAAGGAAGGCCAGATCGTCAAGGTCAAGGTGTTGGAGACCGACGAGAAGGGGCGCGTCAAGCTGTCGATGAAGGCCCTGATGGACCGCAGCGGCCCCGGTGTCGAGCAGCAGGCCGCCCAGCAACAACAACAACAGCAGTGAACTCGTGAGTGCCGGCAGCGTGGGTCGGGCGCAGGCCTGACCCGCCTGCGGCATCTCCGGCTTTCCCTCCCAGCCCATGCGCGTCATCGAAATCACCGAGCCCGGGGCCCCCGAGGTCTTGTGCGCGGCCACTCGCGTGGACCCCACGCCGGGTGCCGGCGAGCTGCTCATCCGCGTCAGTGCCTCGGGTGTCAACCGGCCCGATGTGCTTCAGCGCAAGGGCTTGTACCCAGTGCCGCCGGGTGCGTCAGACATCCCGGGCCTGGAAGTGGCCGGTACCGTGGTGGCTGGCGATCCGCTGGCCCTGGCGGAGGCCGGCTATTCGGTGGGCGATCGCGTGTGTGCGCTGGTGGCGGGTGGTGGTTACGCAGAGTTGTGCGTGGCCCCGGTGGCACAGTGTCTGCCGGTGCCGCGTGGGCTGAGCGACGTCGAAGCGGCCAGCCTGCCGGAGACGTTTTTCACCGTGGGCTCGAACTTGTTCGACCGGGCCCGACTGCAGCCCGGCGAGTGGCTGCTGGTCCACGGCGGCAGCAGCGGCATCGGCGTCACCGCCATCCAGTTGGCCAAGTCGGCCGGCGCGCGGGTCATCGTCACGGCGGGCAGCGCGGCCAAGTGCGAAGCCTGCCTGGCGCTGGGTGCGGACCATGCCATCGACTACCGCAGCAGCGATTTCGGCACCGAGGTCTTGCGAGTCACCGCCGGCCGCGGCGTGGATGTGATCCTGGACATGGTGGCGGGCGACTATGTGGAGCGCGGCATCAAATGCCTGGCCGAGGAAGGCCGGCTGGTCATCATCGCGGTGCAGGGTGGCGTGAACGCCCGGTTCGATGCCGGCCTGGTGTTGCGCAAGCGCCTGGTCATCACCGGGTCCACGCTGCGTGCGCGCTCGATTGAATTCAAGGCGGGCGTGGCGCAATCGCTGCGCCGGCATGTGTGGCCGCTGCTGGAAGATGGCCGCGTGCGGCCGGTCGTGCACAGCGTGTTTCCGGCCGCGCAGGCCGCTCAGGCGCATCGCCTGATGGAATCGAATCATCACATCGGCAAGATCGTCCTGCGGTGGGAGGCCATATGAACTCGCGCAAGCTGGTTGTCGGCAACTGGAAGATGAACGGCTCGCGGGCGGCGAATGCCGAACTGCTCGCCGGCTTGATGGCCGCGGGGCCCTTTGGGGCCGAGGTGGCGGTGTGTCCGCCGTTCCCCTATCTGACCGAAGTGTCAGTTGCCCTGGCCGGCAGCACCTTGGCCGTGGGCGCACAGGACTGCTCCGCGCACGAGCCGGGCGCCTACACCGGCGAGGTGGCGGCGGTCATGCTGCGGGAATTCGGCTGCCGCTACGTGATCGTGGGGCATTCCGAGCGCCGCGCCTTCCACGGTGAAAGCGACCAGCTCGTGGCCGACAAGGCCAAGATCGCCCTGGCGCACGGGCTGACGCCCATCGTGTGCGTGGGCGAAACGCTGGCGCAGCGGGAGTCGGGCGATACCGAGGCCGTGGTGAAGCGGCAGCTGTCGGTGGTGGTGCACACCCTGGCCCATTGCTGCGCTGAAATGGTGGTGGCCTATGAGCCCGTGTGGGCCATCGGCACCGGCCGCACCGCCACGCCGCAGCAGGCCCAGGTGGTGCACGCCGTGCTGCGCACCCAGCTGGCCGCGGCCACGCCCAAGGCGGCGGCCATGCGGCTGCTGTATGGCGGCAGCGTCAAGGCCGACAACGCGGCCGAATTGTTTTCACAGCCCGACATCGACGGCGGCCTGATCGGTGGCGCCTCGCTCAAGGCGAAGGACTTCGTTGCCATCGTGCGCGCCGCGGGCTGAACTTTCTTCGAACTGAACTTTCTTCGAATTACGCAAAAAGATTTCATTGGAGCTCTACGAACATGCATGTGCTGTTGAATCTTCTCCTCGTGCTGCAACTGCTGACAGCGCTGATCATGATTGGCCTGGTGCTGGTCCAGCATGGCAAAGGCGCCGACATGGGCGCCTCGTTCGGCAGCGGCGCGTCCGGCAGCTTGTTCGGTGCCACCGGCAGCGCGAACTTCCTGTCGCGCTCCACGGCGGTCTGTGCCGCGGTCTTTTTCGTCTGCACCTTGATCCTTGCCTACTACGGCATGGCCAAGCCGGAGTCTGATGGCGCCACCATCCTTGATGTGCCCAGCATCCCCGCCAGTGCGCCTGCGGCCAGTGCCGCAGCGGCCTCACAGGTGCCCGCAGCCTCGGCCGCCGCCGTGGCGCCGGCTGCCTCGGCAGCGGCGTCAGGCGCGGCACAGATTCCCGGGCGCTGAACATGCGCGTAGGCCCCGATGTTGGGGCTAGAATTGTGGGCTCTTCGGAAAGCCAGCCTCATGCAATCTGAAGAGCGTGCGAGATTGGATATGGGTTGCCCTGATCAGTGATGGACCGATCTGCATAGGGCGGGGCCCAGGTTTTGCGAGCCGACGTGGTGAAATTGGTAGACACGCTATCTTGAGGGGGTAGTGGCGAAAGCTGTGCGAGTTCGAGTCTCGCCGTCGGCACCAGGCACATGCATAGAACAGGTGGATGCGTCACCGAGGCCCTGAGAGGCCATCCGCCCCAGGGCGGGCAGGTCCTGCGGACGCACCCGGCACAAGATCGCGGTTTCCAGATCGATACGCACGCTCTCAGCACAGCTTCATGAACATCGAACAGTACCTCCCGGTCATCCTGTTCATCCTGGTCGGCGTGGCGATCGGCGTGGCGCCCCAGGTCCTTGGTTTCGTGTTGGGGCCCCAGCGGCCCGACAAGGCCAAGAATTCCCCCTACGAATGCGGCTTCGAGGCCTTCGAGGATGCGCGCATGAAGTTCGATGTGCGCTACTACCTGGTGGCCATCCTGTTCATCCTCTTCGACCTGGAGATTGCATTCTTATTCCCCTGGGCGGTGTCGTTGCGCGAAATCGGGCCTACTGGCTTCTGGGCCATGATGATCTTTCTTGCCATTCTGGTGGTGGGCTTCGCCTACGAATGGAAGAAAGGGGCCTTGGACTGGGAATGATGGAGTCGACTCATGGGCATTGAAGGCAAGTTCAACGAAGGTTTTTTCACCACGTCGGCCGACGCGATCATCAACTGGTCCAAGACCGGTTCGCTATGGCCCATGACGTTTGGCTTGGCCTGCTGCGCCGTGGAGATGATGCACGCCGGCGCGGCACGTTATGACATCGACCGCTTCGGCATGTTGTTTCGCCCCAGCCCCCGCCAGAGCGACCTCATGATCGTGGCCGGCACGCTGTGCAACAAAATGGCGCCGGCCCTGCGCAAGGTGTACGACCAGATGGCCGAGCCGCGCTGGGTGCTGTCCATGGGGTCGTGCGCCAACGGCGGCGGCTACTACCACTACAGCTACTCGGTGGTGCGCGGCTGCGACCGCATCGTGCCGGTGGACGTCTACGTGCCCGGCTGCCCACCCACGGCCGAGGCGCTGCTGTACGGCGTGCTGCAACTGCAGGCCAAGATCCGGCGCGAGAACACCATCGCGCGTTGAGCGCGCCTGACGATCCCACGCGCCAAAAGCCCAGCCAAGCACAGCCCCGCCCCAAGATGAGCCACCCCCTGGATCCTTCGCTGACCACGCTGCAGACCGTTCTCGAGCAGGCCTTGGGCGAGCGCATCAAGCACCTCAAGCGCGAGCGCGGTGAACTCACCCTCACGGTCACTGCCGAGCACTACCTGGCCGTGGCCACCGTGCTGCGTGACCATGCCGACCTGAAGTTCGAGCAGCTGGTGGACCTGTGCGGCGTGGACTATTCGTCCTACAAGGACCAGCCCTGGGAAGGCCCGCGCTACTGCGTGGTGTCGCACCTGCTGTCGATCACGCACAACCGGCGCCTGCGCCTCAAGGCCTTCTGCCCGGATGACGAGCTGCCGGTGCTGCCCTCGCTCACACCGCTGTGGAACGGCACCAACTGGTTCGAGCGCGAGGCTTTCGACCTGTTCGGCATCATCTTCGACGGCCACCTGGACCTGCGCCGCATCCTCACCGACTACGGCTTCATCGGCCACCCGTTCCGCAAGGACTTCCCGGTGAGCGGGCATGTGGAGATGCACTACGACGAGCAGAGCAAGCGCGTGATCTACCAGCCGGTGAGCATCGAGCCGCGCGAGATCACGCCGCGCGTGATCCGCGAAGACAACTACGGCGGCTTGCACTGATGCCTGAAATCAAGAACTACACGCTCAACTTCGGCCCCCAGCACCCGGCGGCGCACGGCGTGCTGCGCCTGGTGCTTGAGCTTGATGGCGAGGTGATCCAGCGCGCCGACCCGCACATCGGCCTGCTGCACCGGGCCACCGAAAAACTCGCCGAGACGCGCACGTACATCCAGTCCTTGCCCTACATGGACCGGCTGGATTACGTGTCGATGATGTGCAACGAACACGCCTACTGCATGGCGATCGAGCGGCTGCTGGGCATCGAGGTGCCCGAGCGGGCGCAGTACATCCGCGTGATGTTCTCCGAGATCACGCGGCTGCTGAACCACCTGTTGTGGTTGGGCGCGCATGGGCTGGACTGCGGTGCGATGAACATCTTCATCTACTGCTTCCGCGAGCGCGAGGACTTGTTCGACGTGTACGAGGCCGTGTCCGGTGCGCGCATGCACGCGGCGTACTTCCGGCCGGGCGGCGTGTACCGCGACCTGCCCGATTCGATGCCGCAGTACAAGGCGTCCAAGATCCGCAACGCCAAGTCGCTGGCCAAGCTCAACGAAGGCCGCAGCGGCACGCTGCTGGACTTCATCGACGACTTCACGAAACGCTTTCCCCGCTACGTGGACGAGTACGAGACCTTGCTCACCGACAACCGCATCTGGAAGCAGCGCACCGTGGGCATCGGCGTGGTGACGCCCGAGCGTGCGCTGAACCTGGGCTTCACCGGCCCCATGCTGCGCGGCTCGGGCATCGAGTGGGACCTGCGCAAGACGCAGCCCTACGAGGTATACGACCGCCTGGACTTCGACGTGCCGGTGGGCGTGAACGGCGACACCTACGACCGCTACCTGGTGCGCATTGAAGAAATGCGCCAGGCCAACCGCCTGATCAAGCAGTGCGTGGACTGGCTGCGCAAGAATCCCGGCCCGGTGATCACCGACAACCACAAGGTGGCGGCACCGTCCCGCGTGGAGATGAAGAGCAACATGGAAGAGCTGATCCACCACTTCAAGCTCTTCACCGAGGGCTTCCACGTGCCCGAGGGCGAGGCCTATGCGGCGGTGGAGCATCCCAAGGGCGAGTTCGGCATCTACATCGTCAGCGATGGTGCCAACAAGCCGTACCGGCTCAAGATCCGCGCGCCTGGGTTTGCGCACCTGTCGTCGCTCGACGAAATGTCGCGCGGCCACATGATTGCCGACGCGGTGGCCGTGATCGGCACCATGGACATCGTGTTCGGCGAGGTGGATCGATGAGCACCGGTGCCACGCCCATGCCGGCCACGTTGTCAGAGGCCACGCTCGCCCGCTTCGCGAAAGAAGTGGCCAAGTACCCGGCCGACAAGAAGGATTCCGCGGTGATGGCCTGCCTGGCCATCGTGCAGCAGGAGCAGGGCTTCGTCTCGGCTGCCGCCGAG
>Ga0307516_10000233_pt1 | contig 71159 bp, 63 predicted proteins | sample 19_EM_MG_FD_203310 | JGI IMG/M metagenome (GOLD analysis project Ga0307516, IMG submission 203310) | Populus trichocarpa ectomycorrhiza microbial communities from riparian zone in the Pacific Northwest, United States - 19_EM | ecosystem: Host-associated > Plants > Roots > Unclassified | place... | reverse complement strand
CTAGCCGTGATGCTCGCGGTGGCCGCGATCAACACGACGGTCGCCGCCCTGCCACGCGCCGCGGCCTGGGCCGCAGACGACGACCTCTGGGGGTACGCCGAGAGCCCCGTCCTCGCCGCCGAGTTGCTGCGCGTCACCGCCCCGACCCCGCTGCTGCCGCGCGTCGCCGCCGCGCCCGGCCACCTGCCGACGCCCTCCGGCGGTTGTCCGGTCCGCGCCGGTGACCGGATGCTGCTCATCGCCCGGCACGCCGTCGACGCCCACCACCTCGATCCCGATCCGGCGGCGCCCGCGCCGGCATCCATCGCCCAGCTCGTCTTCGGCACCGGCCCGCACGCCTGCCCCGGCGCGCGGCTGGCCCGCGCCCAGCTCACCGACCTGCTGCGGGCGCTGGCGCCGCTGCGCCCGGTGGTGGTGCGGGCCCGCGCCGATCGCCGCGCGGCCCTGCCGGGCTGGCGTTCGCTGACGGTACGGGCGTCGTGCGGCTAGCCGTCACCGGCGCCTCGGGGTTCTGTGGCGCGGCCGTCGCCCGGCTCGCCGCCGCCCGCGGGCACCACGTGCTCTGCCTCGGCCGCCGCCCCGGGCCGGTCGGCCGGCACGTGCCCTGGGACGCCGCCCGCGAGCTGCCCGACCTGGCCGGCGCGGACGCCGTGGTGCACCTGGCCGCGGCGGTCGGTGATCCCCGGCCGGGGCGCCGGGCCGAGGCGGCGTTCCGGGCGGTGAACGTCGACGGCACCGCCCGGCTGCTGCGGGCGGCGAGCGGCCGGCCGGTGGTGTGGGTGAGCAGCGCCAGCGTGTACCGCCCGGGCCCGTACCCGGCGCCGGTCGGCGAGGAGCATCCGGCCGACGGTCAGCGCGGTGCGTACGGCCGCACCAAGGCCGCCGGGGAACGGCTCGCGCTGGCGGCCGGGGCGGTGGCGCTGCGGCCCCGGGCGGTCTACGGCGAGGGCGACCGGCACTTGCTGCCCCGGCTCGGGCGAGTCGTGCGCGGGGGCCGGGCCTGGCTGCCGGGGCCGGACGTGGCGATGAGCCTGACGGCGGTGGAGAACCTGGCGGCGGCCTGTCTGGCGGCGCTGGAGTGGCCCGGCGGGGCGTACAACATCGCGGACGAGCGGCCGTACCGGCGGGATGAGGTCTTCGCGCGGGCGCTGCGGGTGCCGGTGCGGCACGTGCCGGCCGGGCTGGCCCGGGCGGTGGCCGCGGTGTCGCCGACGCTGACCCGCTACGCCGTCGACCAGATCACCGACGGAATGGTGCTGGAGCTGGGCCGGGCCCGCGCCCTGGGCTACCGCCCGGAGCGCACGCTGGCCGACTACTTGGTCTGAACGACCGAGGAGCGGAAGATCGTCGCCGCGTGGGTGCCGTCGCCGCTGCGCCGCACGACCACCGCGTCCACCGTGAAGACGTAGCTGGTCTTACGGTCCAGGTTCGGGACGGTCGCCTTCAGGTAGCCGCACGGGTTGGTCGCCTTGATCGTCACCCAGCCGACGTCGCGCTGGGCGCCGTACACCGGGTCCTGGCTGGTCGCGGTGATCCGGAACTCGACCATGTTGTAGCCGCCGACGTTGTACCAGCTCACCACGGCGGACGTGGTGCCCGGCACGACGGTCAGGGCGCCGATCTTGTTGAAGTGCGGGGTGTCACCGACGCAGGTGGCCGACGGGGTGGGCCGGACGACCGGGGCCAGCGGCAGGAAGCCGCCGGTGGTCGCGGTCGGTGTCGGGGCGGCGCCGCTGCTGGGCTGCGGTGACGGCGTGGCGCTGCCCGGCGCGACGACCAGCCACTCGCTGCCCCCGGTCACGGTGGTGCCGGGCTCCGTGCCGCCGCTCTTGACGGCGCTGGGCGCGGTGAACATGCTGCAGCCCGAGACCAGCACCGGGGCCGCCAACAGCAGGAGCCATCGCTTGCGCATTGGCAAGCGAGCCCTGGTCGTGGTGCCCCGATATATCACGGAGCACTCATCGACACCGCCCCCGGCGACTTTAGGAGCGGCCGTACAGCTCTGTGGTGCGCCCGGCGAGATCCTTGGTGGCGGCGGAGTTCGCCCAGGTGCCCAGCACCACCGCGGCGCCGGGGATGACCTTGGCGAACACGCGCTTCGCCGCCCGGACGCCGGCCATCTGGGCCAGCTTGACGCCGAGCCGGAACATCACCCCGCTCAGCGGCCGGGCGGCGGTGCTCGCGAAGAGCCGGCTGGCCCTTTCCCGCCCCGCCGCCACCCCGAGCGCGAGGCGGGCGGTCTCCGCGGCCTTGTGCACCCGCTGCAGCACCAGCAGGTCGGTGGCGCGCTCGGCGCCGGTCGGGTCGGCGCCGTACGCGGCGGCCATGTGCAGCACCATCCGGGCCTGGGTCCAGGCCAGCACGCCGACGTCGACCACCGCGCCGGGCAGCCCGGTGGCACCGGAGACCGCACCGGAGAGGCGGGCGTGGTTGGTGAAGCGTCTGACCGCCTGCTGGGCCAGCGCGTCGGGCGTCTTGTCGGGCTCTTCCAGCCGGGCCCGGTCGGCCCAGCGCTGCGCCTCCGGACCGAGCCGCCGGACGGCCTCGAGGGCGAGGTGCTCGGGCGCGTACTGGGGGTCGGCCTTCATCCGGGCCCACAGCGAACCGGGCGGGCCGGCCGGCTCGGGGCCCTGGTCAGAGGCGTTCGACGGCGGAGGAGGGGCGGGTACCGCGGGTTCGTTCACCAGATCACTCCGAGTCACGAGAGGGGGGATCTCGCTCCATTGTGCCGTGCAGCTGCACGTGCACCACAAGGGTTCTCAAGATCCCACGCTGCGCAGCCGGCCGGTGACGCTCACCGCCCCACTTTTACCTCATACCGTCCACAGCCCGACCGATGAGCCCTGGGCAGGACGCACTCCGGCGGAGGGACGACGCGGGCATGACGACAGGCGACGAACGGCAGCTGGAGCGGTTGCGGCCGACTCCGATGCTGGTCACGGCTGTCGCCGTACTGGCCGCCTCGATCGCGGTCTTCGCGGTGTACCTCGCCGCGCGGCACAGTCCCGTCGTGTGGGGCTGGCTGCCCGGCATCATCGGCTTCGCCGCCGCGGCCTGGGCCTGCCGGCAGGCCGCCGTCGCACCCGGGCTGAACGAGGTCACCCGGCGCGTCTGGCGGGCCCTGGCGGTCGTCTGCATCCTGATCATGCTCGGCGCCGCCGGTGACGCCCGCTACGCCGTGCTGCACCCCGGCCGGCTGGACCAGCGGCACGACGTGCCCACCTCGATCTGCTACCTGCTCGCCATGCTGGTGCTGCTCTGGGCGCTGCTGCGGCTGCCGATGGCCGGGCGGGCGGGCCAGGACCGGATCGTGGTCCGCTTCCTGCTGGACGCCGCGACCATGAGCATCACCGTCGGCATCTTCGCCTGGTATCTGAGCATGGAGGTGGTGAACGCCACGGCCTCCGACGGGCCGCCCGTCGCACCCCTGGTCCTGCTGACCGCCCTGGGCCTGGTCGGCTCGCTGGCCTTCGCCAAGGTCGCGCTCAGCGGCTTCGGCGGCGTGGACCGGGTCTCGCTGCGACTGCTCGCGGCCGGCGCAGCGGTCGGTTCCACCGGCGACGGGCTGTTCACGCTCCTCTTCGATCCGCGGCCCGGAATGAGCGGCGCACAGATCGCCCTCCCCGCGACGGTGCTCTTCGTCGCGCTCGCGGCGGACCGCCAGCGCCGGGCCGCCGGGGTGTCGCTGCCCGAACGCCGCCGCCGGTCTTTCAGCGTCGTGCCCTATCTGTCCGTCGCGGCCACCGATGCCCTGCTCCTGGTGGTCAGCGGCACGGCCGGTGGCGCCGTGCGCATCGTCGCCCTGGCCGCGGTGCTGCTGACCGCGCTGGTCGTGGTGCGTCAGGTCAAGGCCCTGCGGGAGAACGGCCGGTTGCTCGGCCGGGTGGACGCCAGCCTGGTGGAACTCAACAGCTACCAGCGCCGGCTCACCCACCGGGCCAGCCACGACGGCCTCACCGACCTGGCCAACCGCACGTTGTTCGAGCAGCGGACCCGCGAGGCGCTGGCCGAGGTCGGCACCGGCACCACCCTGAGCCTGGCGCTGATCGACCTCGACGACTTCAAGGCGATCAACGACCGGCTCGGCCACGCCGTCGGCGACGCCCTGCTCGTGGTGGTGGCCCAGCGGCTGCGCGAGGCGGTCCGCGAGGACGACGCGGTGGCCCGCCTCGGCGGCGACGAATTCGGCCTGCTGCTGCGCGGCCTGCGCAGCGACGAGGCGACCGAGGTGCTGGACCGCATCGCCGAGTCGCTCACCCGGCCGGTGCACGCGCTCGGCTACGACCTGCTGGTCAAGGCCAGCATCGGGCTCGCCGAGGTGTGGCCGGAGGCCAGCCCGCAGGAGCTGCTGCGCCGGGCCGACCTGGCGATGTACGCCGCCAAGGAGCGCGGCAAGGGCCGGCACGCGGTCTACGACGCCCGGCTCGAGCAGGATCAGGCGGCCGACGCCCAGCTCGGCGCCGAGCTGCGCCAGGCCCTGGACAACGGCGACTTCACCCTGGTCTACCAGCCGATCGTGGCGCTGCCCGGCGGCGAGTGGACGTCGCTGGAGACGCTGATCCGCTGGAAGCACGCCCAGCACGGCTTCATCGGCCCGGACGTGTTCATCCCGATCGCCGAGCGCACCGGCCTGATCGTCCCGCTGGGCGACTGGATCCTGCGCACCGCGCTGCGCCAGGCCGCCGAGTGGCAGGACGTCTTCGGCACCGGCGCACCCGGCGAGATCGGCGTCAACGTCTCGGCCCGCCAGTTGCGCGAGCCGGGCTTCGCCGCGGACGTCCGGGCGGCGCTCGCGGACAGCGGCTTCGACCCGGAGAAGCTGGTCGTCGAGGTCACCGAGACCGCGGTGTTCGACGGCGGTGTCGCCCTGGACACGCTGCAGAGCCTGGTGACGCTCGGGGTCAAGGTCGCCCTGGACGACTTCGGCACCGGGCACTCCTCGCTCGGGCTGCTGCGCACCTGCCCGGCGGACACGCTCAAGGTCGACAAGTCGTTCGTCGACGGGATCGGCGGCCGCTCGGAGGAGGCGGTGATCGCGACCGCGATGATCCAGATCACCAACGGGCTGCACCTGCAGGCCATCGCCGAGGGGGTGGAGACGGCGGAGCAGGCGGAGACGTTGTACCGGCTGGGCTACCGCTTCGCCCAGGGCTATCACTTCTCCCGCCCGCTCTCCCCGCAGCAGGTCAACGAGCGCCTCGAGGCCGCCCGGGTGCTACCCGTGTGACGCGGTCTGTGCCCGACCGCTCCCGCGTACACTCAACTTCGCGCGATTTGGCTGGAATGAACACGCGGGGCCCGGTGTTCCCACCACAAGGCCCGCCCCCGCGGGCGCTTCTCGAGGAGGTCCGCAGCGTGCTCGACCCACATGGGCTCTACGAGTTGGCCGACGACCTGCCTGACCTGGACGAGCCGGTGCTCGTGCAGGCGCTCACCGGGTTCGTCGACGCCGGGAGTGCGATCCAGCTCTCCCGTGAACATCTGCTGGAGCAGCTGGATGGCCAGGTCCTGGCGACCTTCGACATCGATCAGCTGCTCGACTACCGATCCCGCCGGCCTTCGATGATCTTCGTCGAGGACCACTGGGAGAGCTACGACCAGCCCGCCCTGGCGCTGCACCTCGTGCGTGACCAGCTCGGCATCCCCTTCCTGCTGCTCGCGGGCCCGGAGCCCGACCTGCAGTGGGAGCGCTTCATCGCGGCCGTCACCGGCCTGATCGAGCGGTTCGGCGTCAACCTGACCGTCGGCCTCAACGCCATCCCGATGGCCGTGCCGCACACCCGCCCGGTGAGCGTCACCGCGCACGCCACCGACCAGCGCCTGCTCGGCGACCGCGAGTCCTGGTTGCAGCGCGTCCAGGTCCCGGCGAGCGTGGGCAACCTGCTGGAGTTCCGGCTGGGCGAGTCGGGCCACGACGCCATGGGGTACGCCGCCCACGTGCCGCACTACCTGGCCCAGACCACCTACCCGGCCGCCGCCGAGCTGCTGCTGGACTCGGTCTCGCGGACCACCGGGCTGGCCCTGCCCACCGGTCAGCTCCGGGACGCCGCCGAGGTGGTCCGCCAGGAGGTCGACAAGCAGGTCGCCGACGACGAGCAGGCGACCCGGCTGGTGCAGTCGCTGGAGCAGCAGTACGACGCGTTCCTGCGCGGGCGGGAGAGCAACCTGCTGGCCGACGGGAACGGACCGCTGCCCACGGCCGAGGAGCTCGGTGCCGAGCTGGAGCGCTTCCTGGCCGAGCAGAGCCGCGACAGCGACCAGGGCTGACGCCGGGCCCGGTCACGGGCTTCGGCATTCCCGCCCCGGCCCGGCCGGGCTGTCCGATGATGGGGTGATGGCACCCTTTCGAACCCGGCGGTCGGACGAGGCTGCTCTGCGGCCGATACCCCGCGACGTCGAGAGCCTCGAAAAGCTGATCATGGACCTCGACCGGGCCCAGGACCTGGCGTCGACCTGGCGGATCACCGTGGACAGCACCCTCGCGTCGCACAACTTCAGCTACGGCGCGGTCTGGTTGCCCGACGGCAAGGGCAACGTCCAGATCGAGTACGAGACCGGGCCGCTCGTCCCGGAGATGCGGGCCGCCTTCCCCAGCGGGTCGGCGTCGGCTGACGCCGATCTCGTCGGCCGGGCGTGGCGCACGAAGCAGTTCGTGTACCTCGGCTCGATGACCGACTGCGAGGACTGCCCGCGCTGCCAGGTCGCCGACCGCACCGGCATGACGGCCGCGGTGGTCATCCCGGTCATGCACCACAACCAGCAGGTCGCGGTGCTGGAGTACTACTCGGCCGACCCGCTGTACATCGACGGGCCGCGCAGCGAGAAGTGGGCGTCGATCGCCCGGATCGCCGAGCAGGCCCGGTACAACGCCGTCGCGACCGCCGAACTGCGCCAGGTCGCCGACGACCGGCTCGCCGTGACGAACGTGGTCACCGCCCTCGGCGACGCGAAGGACTCGGCGTCGGCGCTGCGCACCGCGCTGGACTCGGTCCGGACGTCGTTCGGCTGGGCGTACGGCTCGTACTGGCAGGTCGACGAGGAGCAGCACGTGCTGCGGTTCCAGGTCGAGTCGGGCTCGGCCGGCGACGAGTTCCGCAAGGTGACGCTGGCCGCGACCTTCGCCGAGGGCGTCGGCCTGTCCGGCCGCGCCTGGCGCGCCCGGGATCTCATCTTCGTCCGCGACATCGGCGAGCTCACCGACTGCGTACGGGCACCGGCCGCGCAGCGCGCGGGAGTGCGCTCGGGCGTCTGCTTCCCGATCCTCAGTCACGGCCGGATCATCGGCACGATGGACTTCTTCACCACCGAGTTCATCGAGCTGTCCGAGACCCGGGCCTCCGCGCTGCGCAACGTGGCCCAACTGGTGTCCCAGCGGCTCGACATCGTGCGGGCGGCGGAGTCGTCCCAGGAGAGCGCGCGGGCCCTGCTGGACACCGTCTCGCGACTGCGGGCGGCCAGCGACGACGCGACCCGGGTGGCCCAGGACGCGGTCGCCCGCGCCTCGGACATGACCAACGAGGTCGAGGCGCTCGGCCAGGCGTCAACGGCGATCGGCGACGTCATCAAAATCATCTCGTCGATCGCCGACCAGACCAACCTGCTCGCGCTCAACGCCACGATCGAGGCGGCCCGGGCCGGCGAGGTCGGCCGGGGCTTCGCGGTGGTGGCGGGCGAGGTCAAGGACCTGGCCCGGGAGACCGCCGAGGCCACCCAGCGGGTCGCCGAGCAGATCACCGGGATCCAGAACAGCGCCCGTACCGTCTCCGCCGGCATCCTCGTCACCAGCGACACAATCGGGCAGATGGACGCGGTCCAGGCCCGGATGAACGACGTCCTGGAGGAGCAGGCCAGGATGGCCGGCGCGCTGCAGACCTAACCCTTGAGTGGCAACCAGTCCAGGACCGCCTGGATCTGGGTGTCCCAGTAACCCCACTCGTGCGCGCCCGGCCCGAAGCCGGCGTCGAGGTCGACGTCGTGCTCGCGGCACGCCGCCACGAACCGCTCGTTCGCGGCCAGCAGGGGATCCTCGGTGCCGCACCGCAGCAGCAGCCGCGGCAGCGCACGATCGCCGGCGGCGGCGACCAGGTGCAGCAGGTCGTCGTCCGTGCCGGCAAGCGGGCGGCCGAAGACCCGGCCCAGCAACTCCACGATGTGCGGGCGATCGTCGTGCTGCTGCATGCCGGCCACGTCCAGGGCGCCGGAGAGGCTGGCCGCGGCGGCGAACCGGGTGGGCTCCCGCAGCGCCCACTTGAGCGCGCCGTAACCGCCCATCGACAGGCCCGCGACGAAGGTGTCCTCGCGGCGGGTCGAGACGCGGAAGAACGACGACACCACGGCCGGCAGTTCCTCGGACAGGAACGTGAAGAACCGCGAGCCGTGGGCCTCGTCGGCGTAGAAGCTGCGGTGCACCTGGGGCATGACCACGGCGAGGCCGCGCGCGGCGGCGTACCGCTCGATCGAGGTGTAGCGGGTCCAGGCGGTGTCGTCGTCGGTGAGCCCGTGCAGCAGATAGAGCACCGGCGGCGGCGCCTCGGTGTCGTGACCCACGAGGCCGATCTGGGTGCTCGCCCGCTCGGGAAGAAGCACGGTCATCGAAGTGCCGACGGCGAGTGCCTCGGACGAGAAGTCAACGCGGAGCAGGGCCATCGCGCAATTATGCCGGGCCTGCGGCTGGCCCTTCGTGGCCGCCCCGATCAGCTTGCCTGGCCGCATCGCTCAGGTAGGAGTCGACGCGCTTGCCGCGTTGTGGGATCCATTGGTTGGTGGATACTGGCCGGGTGAGCATCAACCAGGCGCTGGCCAGGGCAGGGCAGATGGCGGGCCGGATCCCGGAATGGGAAGAATTCGCCGGCCCCGCGACCGGCGTGGTCGCGTTGCCGAACAGATTGTGCTGGTCGGGCAACCCCTTGTTCAACGTCGGCGATCAGCGTGAGCGGCTGACCCTGTACACGACGCTGCTCGGTGAAGGCCAGCGGGAGGACATCGCCCGGTGGGTGAATCCCCAGCACCTTGTTGCGGACTGGCCCAGCGTACGGCGGCTGACCGCACGGAATCTGATCAGCGTCTGGGAGTCCCGTCTACCGACTCTGGCTGCGGTCTGACCGGATGGATCGGCTGCACCAGCGGCTGGCCCGCATCGCATTCGACGCCGGGGACGACCTCGGCTTGGTCCTCGCTGGGGGATATGCGATCAGCGCCCACCGGCTGACCGAGCGCCCGTCACGCGACTTGGACCTCGCTACCGCGTCCCGGCTGCCGCTGGACGAGATCACCGACCGGCTCGCTGACGCGTACCGAACCGAGGGTTTCACCGTCGCGATCATCGAATCGTCGCCGCTGATGGCGCGGATCGAGGTCACCATCGGCGGGCAGCTGTGCGAGGTCGACCTGCTGAAGGAGGCGATCGGCCCGCCGGTACTGCTGGACATAGGTCCGGTTCTTGCCCTCGACGACGCCGTCGGTCTCAAGGTCGGCGCGCTGCACGACCGGGCGACGCACCGGGATTTCATCGACGTGCACGCCGCGCACGTCCGCGGCGGCTACACCCTGACCGAATTGGAGCGGCTTGGCGCCCTCCACCTGCCGGGATTTTCTCGGGCCGAACTGATGGATCGGCTCGGCGCGGTCGAACTGCGCGACGACGCTCACTTCTTCGACTATGGCCTGTCCGAGGCCGACGTGCGGGAACTGCGGATCTGGGCAACCGGGTGGGTGGACGACCTTCAGCAGCGGGTGGCCGGTGAGAGCACTGCAGCGGACCCTCGTGCGGACGGACCCGACTGGGACAGGTACCTCGAAGAGTGACCGACCCGACGGCCGGCTCGGTCCGGAGCTTCGCCCACCCGGCGTGCAGCGCCCGCGGCTCACGCGTCGGTCCGGTGCAGCCGTGCGGCCGCCAGGCCGAGGACCAGGGCGACGTATCCGGCCATGACGGCGAGGCCGCCCCACGCCGGCAGCGGGTAGTAGCCGGACCCGGGCGTGTAGCTCGCCAGCACGTGCGCGTACTCGGGCGCGACCTGCTGGATCGCGAAGGCCGCGGCGGGGGTCAGCCGCAGCAGCCATTCCGACGCCGCGGCCGGCAGGCCGCCGAGCACCGCCGCCAGGTACGGCAACACCGCTGCCGCTACCGCGATGCCGACCGCGGCCGGCCCGCGCCGGAGCAGCGCCCCGAGCCCCAGGGCGAGCAGCGCCGTGCCGGCGACCAGCAGACCGGTCTCGACGGCCACCCGCACGATGGTCGGCAGCGGCAACCCCGGCTGGCGGGAGCCGTTGTCCCGCAGCACTGCCCAAGCGAACGGAAGGACCAGGGCAGCGGCGGCCGTCCCGGCGACGAAGGTGACGGCGCCGAGCACGACGGCCTTCGCCGCCAGGACGCGGCCCCGCCGCGGGCTCGCCAGCAGCGTCACCCCGATCAGGCCCTGCCTGAACTCGGTCGTGACGAAGAGGGCGGCCACCACGATCACCACGATCAGGCCGATGACCAGTCCGATCAGGACAAGCTGGACGCCGGGCCCGGACTCGCCGGTGAGGGGTGCGATGTCGCCGTTTCCGGACACCGTCAGGACGCCGCCCGCCTCCTCGACGCCGCCCGGATGGTGCAGGGTGCCGTCCGGGTTCGGCTCGACCCCGATGTCGTCGCGGAGCCAGTCGCCGCCGGGCCGGGTGCCGGTCAGTCCGACGTTGTCGAAGGTGGCGGTCGCCTTGGCCAGCCGGGCCTGGAGGGTCCCGCCTCCGGCGCGACGATCCACGGTGAGGTCGCTCGGCGAGGTGACGAAGAGTCCGATCTCGACGGTGCCCGCCAGCGTCGCGGTGCCGACCCTGGTCCAGGTGGCGCCGTCGGCCGACTCCTCGCCGGTGAGCGTGTCACCCACGCGGGTCAGCCGCAGCCAGCGCGGGGCGCCGGCGGACACGGCGCCGGGTTTGCCGGCGGTGTCGTGGATGAAGTCGTGCTGCATCCGCACGCCGTGCTCGGCGGTGACCATGAGGGCCACATAGCGGGAGCCCTGGGCCGTGCCGTCCTTGGCGATGACGCCGGCCTTCGCCCACTCCACCAGCCCGGGGACGATCTCGTCGTGATTCGGCGGCGGGTAGGTGATCAGGCCGGTCATCGACGTCACCCGTACGGTGATGACGCCGTCCCCGGCCAGCGGCTGGTGCACGAAGTAGAACTTGTCCCGTACCGCCTCGCCGTCCGGGCCGACCGGGGGCGTCGGGCACTCGACCTCGACGGTCCCCTTCGAGCAGGACGATTGGCTGCTCGACGCGGCGAACAGCCCCAGCAGCACGATCACCACGACCGCGCCCACGGTGCCGAGCACCCAGCCGCGGACCGTCCGGAACTTGGTCCATTCGGCCCGCACGAGCCTTCCGAACTCCCTCATCGGGTCACCTCCCCGGGAAACTTGGCTTCCATGGCCCCGGTTCTACGGAGCGCGCCGTAACGGCGGCCGAACGCGCACCGTCATTCCGCTGTTAGGTGCCGACCGGCATGCTGGTCACGTGCCGGTCGGCGGCACGGCAGGGGGAACGGGATGCGGACGGCTCGGCTACGGTTCACGATCCTGTACGTGGCGCTGTTCATGCTCTCCGGCGTCGCACTGCTCGGCCTCACCAGCTTCATCACGATCACCCGCAGCAGCACCCAGGCCGCGCCCGCGCAGCAACAGCCGGGCGCCTCCGCCGCGCGGATCGCCGAGCTGGAGTCCCGGCTGGAGTCGGTGCATCAGGACCAGGCCCGACAGCTGCTGGTGGGCTCGGTGATCGCGCTGACCGTGATGGGTGCGGCCTCGGTGCTGCTGGGCCGGGTGGTCGCCGGGCGGGTGCTGCGCCCGCTGCGCACGATCACCGCCGCCACCCGCCGGATCACCGCCGACAACCTGCATGAGCGGCTCGCCGCCCCCGGCACCGACGACGAGGTCAAGGCGCTCGCCGACACCATCGACGAGCTTCTCGAACGCCTGGAGCAGGCGTTCGCGGCGCAGGGCCGGTTCGTCGCCAACGCCTCCCACGAGCTGCGCACCCCGCTGGCCACGATGCGCGCGTCGCTGGACGTCGCGGTCGCGAAACCCGGGCCGGTGCCGCCGCAGACGGTGGCGCTCGCCGGCCGGCTGCGCACCGAGCTGGACCGGGTCGACGGGCTGCTCGACGGCTTCCTCACCCTGGCCCGCACCCAGCACGGCGCGCTCGCCGACCGCGAACCGGTCTCGCTGGGCGCGCTGGTCGCGGACGTGGTGTCCGCCCGCGCCGCCGACATCGAGGCCAGGCGGCTGACCGTCCGCGCCGACGTGCGGCGGGACGCCTGGACCCACGGCAACGCGGTGCTGATCGCCCGGATGACCGGCAACGTGATCGACAATGCGATCACCCACAACGTGCCGGACGGCTGGATCCGGGTGGTCGCCGCGCCCGAGGCCGGCACCGCGCTGCTGGCCGTCGAGACCGGCGGCCCGCCCCTCGACCCGGAGCAGGTCGCCCGGCTCGGCCAGCCGTTCCAGCGGCTCGGCGTGGAGCGGACCGCCGGCGGCGGCACCGGGCTGGGCCTGTCGATCGTGGCGGCAGTCGCGGCGGCGCACGGCGGCACGCTGGTGCTGCGCGCCCGGCCCGAGGGCGGCCTGCAGGTGGCGATCCGGCTGCCGCTGATGCCGCCGGCTTCCCGGGAGGCTGTGTCCGGAAAGGACGGGGCCGCGTGAGGGTGCTGGTGGTCGAGGACGCGCGGGCGCTCGCCGAGGTGGTCGCCGAGGGCCTGCGCGACCAGGGGATGGCCGTCGACGTCGCGCTGAACGGCCTGACGGCCGCCGAGAAGCTGGACCTCGCGCCGTACGAGGTGGTGGTGCTCGACCGGGACCTGCCGGGCCTGCACGGCGACACCCTCTGCCAGATGATCACCGAACGGGACGACCGCCCGATGGTCCTGATGCTGACCGCGGCCGGGGCGCCCGGCGACCGGGTCACCGGCCTGACGCTCGGCGCCGACGACTACCTGGCCAAGCCGTTCCACTTCCCGGAGCTGGTGCTGCGGGTCCGCGCCCTGGCCCGCCGCCGCCCGTCGGCGCAGCCGAGGACGCTGCGCATGGCCGGCCTGGAGCTCGACCCGGCCCGGCGCACCGCCACCCGGGACGGCCGCCGGCTCGACCTGTCGGTCAAGGAATTCGCCCTGCTGGAGGCGCTGCTGCGCGCGGCGCCCGCGTTCCTGAGCGCCGAGTCGCTGCTGGAGCAGGTCTGGGACGAGAACGCCGACCCGTTCACCAACACCGTCACGGTCACGATCGGCCGCCTCCGCCGCAAGCTCGGCGAACCGCAGATCATCACCACCAAGGCCGGCGTCGGCTACCGCATCGCCGACTAGCGCGCGGCCGGCTCGGGTGCCCGGCTCGCCTACGAGGCCAACCGCTCAGGTGCGTGATGACCCTCGCGGGCGTGACGACCAGCGCCGATCGGCTCGACGCCGGCCTCGGGCTGGTTGATCTCGGCCCACACCGCATCGAGCGAGAGGCCGAGGACGTCGGCGATCGCCGCGATGGTCGGGAAGGCGGGAGTCGCCACGCGACCCGACTCGATCTTCCGAAGGGTCTCCGGCGAGACGCGTGCGTCCAGCGCGGTATGGAGCATCGAGCGCTCGCCCCTGGCGAGACGCAGGAGGGCACCGAGGCGCTGCCCGCGCTCGACCTCCGCGGGAGTGAGCGGCAACCTGACCATGGCTCCGATTCTAGTACCGGGATAATATGGCCGGGATAGTTATTGGTTGCATGAGGAAGGCGCCGCATGATCGAGATCCTGGACCCCACCGATCTGCCCCGAGCCAAGGAGGCAGGCGCCCTCGTCGCGGACATTTTGCAGACGCTGAAGAGCCGGAGCGCGGTGGGCACCAACCTCCAAGACATCGACCGGTGGGCCAAGACCATGATCGTCGAGGCCGGAGCGCTGTCCTGTTACGTCGACTACGAGCCGTCGTTCGGACGCGGGCCGTTCGGCCACTACATCTGCACGTCCGTCAACGACGCCGTGCTCCACGGGCTGCCCTACGACTACCCGCTTGCCGACGGCGACCTGCTCTCCCTCGACCTCGCCGTCTCCCAGGGCGGCGTCGTTGCGGACTCCGCCATCAGCTTCATCGTGGGCGACTCGAAGCCCGCGGAGAGCGTCGCGATGATCAACGCGACCGAGCGCGCGCTGTCCGCGGGGATCGCCGCCGCCGGGCCCGGGGCTCGCATCGGCGACATCTCCCATGCCATCGGCTCGGCCCTGCACCAGGCGGGGTATTCGGTCAACACCGAGTTCGGCGGCCACGGCGTCGGATCAACGATGCACCAGGACCCGCACATCGCGAACACCGGACGGCCCGGTCGTGGATACCGGCTGCGGCCCGGGCTGCTGCTGGCCCTGGAGCCGTGGGTCATGGCGGACACCGCCGAGCTCATCACCGATGCCGACGGGTGGACGCTCCGAAGTGCGACAGGCTGCCGGACCGCACACAGCGAGCACACGATCGCCATCACCAGCGACGGCGCCGAAATCCTCACGCTGCCGAAGCAGGCGCACTCCTGAAGTCGGAGCCGGGCCGCTCCTTCTCAGGCGCCGGCGCCGCCGTCGACCGGCAGGATCGCGCCGGTCACCACCGAGGCCCGGTCGCTGAGCAGCCACGCGGCCGCCTCGGCGACCTCGCGGGGCTCGGCCATCCGGCCGAGCGGGGTCGCCGCGTTGTTGGCCGCGATGATGCCGGGGCTGGTCGCTTCCCATTCCTGCATCATCTCGGTACGGGTGCCGCCGGGGGTGATGCCGTTGACCCGGATGCCGTCGGAGGCCCAGGTCACCGCGGCGGTCTCGGTGATGCTGTTGAGCGCGCGTTTCATGGCGCCGTACGCGGGCAGGGCGGGGTTCGCGCGGCGGCTGCCGATGCTGGAGGTGTTGACGATCGCCCCGCCGCCGGTGCGGCGCATCAGCGCGGCCTCGGCGTTCATGGCGGTCCAGTGGGCGCGGAAGTTGACGGCGAACTGTTCCTCAATGTCCTTGTCGGTGGTGGTGTCGAGCACGCCGACCTGCTGCTGGACGACCCCGCCGTTGTTGAAGGCGCCGTCGAGCCGCCCGTGCAGTTGCTCGACCCGGTCGACGGCGGCCCGGATGCTCGCCCGGTCGGCCAGGTCCAGGGCGACCGCTTCGGCGACACCACCGTCGGCACGAATCTCCGTCACGATGCTGTCCAGGGAGGCGGTGCCGCGGGCGGCGAGCACGACGGCCGCGCCCTCCGCGGCGAACAGCCGGGCCGCGGCCGCGCCGATGCCGCGGCTGGCGCCGGTGATGAGGACGACCTTGCCGGCGAGCAGGCCGACAGGTGCACTGTCGACGGTGTGCGTGTTGTTCGTCATGACAACAGCGTCAGCCCCGCCTTCGGCCGGATCCAGGCACAGGTTGTACCAGGATCCGCCGCTACGCCGCGCGCACAATTGGCGCATGGACAAGCAGGAACTCGGGGCGTTCCTTCGCAGCCGCCGCGAGCGGCTCCGTCCGCAGGACGTCGGCCTCCCGTCCGGCCCGCGACGCCGGACGCCGGGTCTGCGCCGCGAGGAAGTGGCAGTCCTCGCGCACATCTCCACGGAGTACTACGTCCGGCTCGAGCAGGGCCGGGCGCCCCGGCCGTCGGGCGACGTCCTGGCCGGGATCGCCGGCGCGCTGCGGCTCACCGACGCCGAGTCCGGCCACCTCCACGTCCTCGCGGGCACCGCGCCGAGCCGTACCGGACTGCACCGGCGCGATGTCCGCCCCAGCATTCTCGCGCTGTTGCAGCGGCTGCCGCAGACGGCCGCGTTCGTGACGTCCGCCGCGTTCGAGGTCCTCGCCTGGAACGACCTCGCCGCCGCGCTCATGGAGGACTTCGCCCTGCTCTCCCCCAGGGACCGCAACCTCGCCCGCCGGGCCTTCCCCGGGCCGCGGCACGCCGATGCGACGCTGTACGGGGTCTCCGACGCCGCCGAGTTCCGGCTCGGCGTCGTGATGCAACTCCACGCCACCCTCGCCCGCTACCCGACAGATCCCGAGGTCATCGCCCTCGTCGACGAACTCCGCGCCGCGAACCCCGACTTCACCCGGCTCTGGGAACGGCACGACGTGCAGGCCCCGCCGATGCTCACCAAGACCTTCCGCCACCCGGCCGTCGGAGACGTCACCGTCGACTGCGACACACTCACCCTCACCGACCGCGACCAGCACCTGGTGCTCTTCACCGCACCGCCGGGATCCCCCGGCGCCGAGGCCCTGGCACTGCTGAACGTCCTGGGAGCGCAGGCCGGTAACTACGTGCGCTAGGCCCGTGAGCGCCTGCTCGACAAGGGCGTCAGGTCCTGCGGGCAGAGGCGAAGGCGCCGCCGCCCGCGAAGGCCACTTTCGAGAAGCGTTCGCCCATGCGGCGGTGGGTGGCGGCGTCCGGGTGCAGCCGGTCGGGAAGCGGGAGTTCGGCGAAGTCTGACTCTCCGTAAAGGTCGAGGCCGTCCAGGTAGTGCAGGTGGGGATCGCTCGCGCCGCGTTGCGTCACGATGCGGGCCAGCTCGTCGCGGATCACCCGCAGCGTCAGTTTCCCGGCGGCGCGTTCGGCGGGATCGCCGGTGGCCACGAACTTGACCTGCCCGTCCCGCAGGGCGTCGAGGTCGAAGGCGCCGGGACCGGGAGTGTCCTCGTGGATCGGGCAATAGATCGGGGAAGCGACCAGCAAGGGGGTGGTGGGGTGCCCCTCCCGGATGGTGTCGAGGAAGCCATGCACGGCCGGCGTGAAGGCGCGCAGGCGCATCAGGTCGGCGTTCACCAGATTGATGCCGATCTTGACGCTGATCAGGTCGGCCGCGGTGTCCCGCAGGGTCCGCGCGGTGAACGGGTCGAGCAGGGCGCTGCCACCGAGACCCAGGTTGATCAGCTCCACACCGCCGTGGGCGGCGGCGAGCGCCGGCCAGGTGGTGGACGGGCTCGCGGCGTCGGAGCCGTGACTGATCGAACTGCCGTGGTGTAGCCACACCGGCCGGTCGCCGCGGGTGGTGGGCGCGATCGGGGCGTCGGTACGCAGGGCGACGAGCTCGGTTGCCTCGTTGTGCGGCAACCAGATCTCGACGTCCTTGACGGTGTCCGGCAGCCCGGTGAACGACACGGTGCCCACCGGGCCGGCCTGGTGATCGGTGGTTCCGGCACCCATGTCGATGGTCAGGGTGTTGCCGCCGGGCACCCTGCCCCGGCCGGCCAGGCGGCCGTCGACGAGCAGGTCGTACACGCCGGGCGGGCGGGACGGCAGGCCGGCGTAGACCCGCCGGGTGGCCAGGGCGTCGAGCTCGACGGCGGTGGCACTGGTGCGGAAGCTGATCCGTACGCCGGAGGGCTGGGCCTCGACCATGGCGAGCTGCGGGTCGGGGCTCTGCGCCCGGGCCCAGGCCGGCAGCCGGTGCGGCCGCAGGCCGCGCTCGGTGCGTTCCACCTCGTTGGCGCCGCGGACGAGGTCGGCGGTGATCGGTGTGGTGATCCAGGGGTTGATGACGTTCACCTCGGGGTCTCGTCGGGCCAGTTGCGCAGGAGGGCGTCGAGGCCGTCCATGATGCGGTTCCAGGACTGTTGCGAATCGGGGCTGCTGTGGTCGAAGCCGCCGGCCAGCTCAAGGCCGATGAAGCCGTGGAAGGTGCTGCCGATCAGCCGGACGGCATGGGTCTGGTCCGTCTCGCTCAGGTGGTAGCCGCGCAGGATCGCCCGGATCATCTGCGAGTGCCGGGGGCCGGCGCTGGCCGCCGCGGTCTGCGGGTCGAGCCGCATGCGCGCCGCGGCATACCGGCCTGGGTGGTCGCGGGCGTAGTCGCGGTAGACGTTCCCCAGGGCGATCAGCGCGTCCTTGCCGGCCCGGCCGGCCAGGGCCGCGGCGCCGCGGTCGGCGAGTTCCTCGTGGGCGAGCAGGGCGATCCGGGTCTTGAGGTCACGCGAGTTCCTGACGTGCGAGTACAGGCTCGGGACCTTGACCTGGAACTGCCGGGCGAGCGCGGAGACGGTGACCTCGTCGAAGCCGACCTCGTCGGCCAGCTCCGCGCCGGCTCGCACCAGGCGTTCCGGCGTCACACCCGCTCGCGACACAGTTGCTCCCTTCCCTAAAGCAACTATGCATCTACCTAAGGTCTTTAGGCAAACGGCCCGGCCAGCCCTCGGAGATCGGTGACCAGTTCGTCGATCCATTCGCGGGACTCCGGGACGGCGTGCACGCCGGTCTCCACGACCCAGCGCAGCGCGCTCATGGTCCAGCACAGGCCACCGGTCACCAGTTGGTCGCTCACCGTCCGCGGGTCGGTGCCGGCTTCGTGCGCGAAGAGCTTCGGCAAGGCTTCCATCCGTACGCTTTCGACTCGGCCCTGTTTCCGGCCCTCGCGCAGCAGGAGGTAGAGGTCGCCGAGGTGGGGGTGCACGTAGGCGTCCGACCAGTCGATGGCGACGATCCCGCCACCGGGGGCATGCAGCAGATTCTTCGCCTGAAAGTCGCCGTGCACGATGGTCTCGGGTGCGCCGGACAGTCGCTCCAGGCGGCCGGTCATCGCCCGGATCGGGCCGTCGAGCGCGCCGGCGAGGTCCGGGCGCAGGGCCGTCATCGCCGCGTCAGCCCGTGCCGCCACGGCCACGAGATCGGCGGTGGAGCGGCGCAGACCGGCGGCCAGCGCCGGGTCGGCAGCCAGGCGCAGGGCCGACTCGGCACGCATCCGAGCCAGGACGCGGACGGCCTCCTCGTACCCCTCGGGGGTTGGGCGGTCCTCGAGGTTGTCACCGCCGAGATCCTCCAGGACGATCACTCCTGGGCCACCCTCGGCGAGCAACCGCGGCGCGGGAATCCCGAGGGGAACGACCAACTCGTGGTAGCGCCGCGCCTCGCCGGCCAGGTCGCCGAGGCCCCGCTTGGCGATCACGGATTTCTGGGTGGCACCGCCCAGGCGGATCCGCCAGACTTCCGACAGCGCCCAGCCACGTAACAGGTCGCCGCCGACGATCGGGCCGTCGAGGTCGGGAAGCCAGCCGGGCAGCGTTGTCTCGATCACCACGGCATTCTGCCCAAGGAGCCCTGTCATGCGCTTGCTGATTCTCGGCGGCACCAAGTACCTCGGCCGTCACCTCGCCGAGCACGCCCTGCAGGCGGGGCATGACGTCACGTTGTTCCATCGCGGGCGTACGGGAACGGAATTGTTTCCCGGCGTGCCCCGCCGGATCGGCGACCGGACCGCGGACGGCGACCCGGCCGGCCTGACCGCGCTCGGCACCGGCACCTGGGACACGGTCTTCGACTTCAGCGGCTTCCACCCGCGCCAGGTCGCCGCCACCGCCGGGCTGCTGGCCCCGCGCATCGGGCAGTACGTCTTCATGTCGTCGATCGCGGTCTATCCCCGCTCGGCCGAGGCGGGCCGGTCGGAGGATGCCCGGCTGCTGCCGACGGAGCCCGACGACAGCGAGTACGGCAATCTGAAGGTCGCCTGCGAGCAGGCTGCCGAGGCGGTCATGCCCGGCCGGACGACGTCCGTGCGCGCGGGATTGATCAGCGGGCCCGGTGATCCGTTCGGCGCGTTCACCAGTTGGGCCCTCGCCATGGCCGGCACCGGGGTGGTCCCGTGCGCGGCCCGGGCCACGCAGCCGGTGCAGGTGACCGACGTCCGCGACCTTGCCGCATTCCTGTTGCGGATCGGTCCCGGCCCGTTCAACGTGATGCCGCCGCCGATGACCTTCGCCCGGATGCTCGAGACCTGCCGCCGGGCCGGCGGCGGAACGGCGACCGTCAAGTGGACGCGGGACGAGAACGTCGACGACCTCGGCGGATTCATCGTGCAACCCCGCGACGGCAGTGCAGACGGCGCGTTCCAGCTCTCCGGCGAGCGGGCGCGGCTGGCCGGTTACCACGCCCGGCCGTTCGCGGAGACGGCCCGGGACACGATCGAGTGGGCGCTGCGCACGAAGGCAACCTTCACCAACCCGCACTGACCCGCCCGATTCATCTCGGCTTGACGCGCGCCTATATGGGCATATGATGGCGGCCATGGCACGAGCAGCGACGACGTCGGACGCGTTCAACGCGATCGCCGAGCCGCAGCGCCGGGACATCCTGGTGCTGCTGCGGGCGGGTGAGCGGCCGGTGACCGACCTGGCCCAGCAGCTGGGGATGAGCCAGACGCGGGCGTCCAAACACCTGCGGGTGCTCCGGGAAGTCGGGCTCGTGCGGGACCGCAAGGCAGGCAAGCAGCGCCTCTACGGCCTTGACGCCCGCGGGCTGCGGCCGATCCACGAGTGGACCGGCGGGTTCGAGCGGTTCTGGAACGAGAGCTTCGACCGGCTGGACGCGTACGTGCAGGACCTCAAGCAGGCAAAGCAGGAGGAGTAGCTGATGAGCGCAACGGGACAAGGAGCGCCGGCGCAGTCCGCGACGGCCGACCGCGAGATCGTCATCTCCCGGGTCATCGACGCCCCACGGGAGCTGGTGTTCGAGGCGTTCACCGAGGTCCGGCACCTGTCGCGGTGGTGGGGACCGGAGGGGTTCACCACCACCACGCGGTCGTTCGAGTTCCGCGTCGGCGCGGAGTGGAACTTCGTGATGCACGGACCGGACGGGACGGACTACCAGGAGTGGATCTCCTGGACCGAGATCGCCCCGCCGGAGCGGATCGAACTGCTGCACGGTGAGTTCCGCGGCGACCCGAACGCCTTCGAGTCGGTCCTGACGTTCGCGCCCGACGGGGCGACGACCCGGATCGAGATGCGCACGGTGTTCCCCACCAAGGAGTTGCGCGACGAGGCGGTCGAGAAATACCACGCGATCGAGGGCGGCCAGCAGACCCTGGGCAACCTGGCTGCCTACGTCGCCGAGATCGTTCGGAAGGGGGCTGAGGGCTGATGGCCGGGAAGGTGTTCTTCAGCGTGTCGATGTCGCTGGACGGTTTCATCGCGCCCCAGTCCCTCGGGGAGTTGATGGGGCGGCAGTGGATGGAACTGCAGCAGTGGATCTTCCCGCAGCGGTTCTTCCGGGAGAACCTGAAGCTCGGCGACGGCGGCGAGGAAGGGCGCGACAACGACATCGTGCGGGAGACGTTCGAGCGCACCGGCGCGAGCGTGATGGGCAAGCGCCTGTTCGACGCCGGCGAGCAGATGTGGCCGGAGGAGGCGCCGTTCCACACGCCGGTCTTCGTCGTGACCCACGAGAAGCGTGACCCCTGGGAACGGCCGGGTGGGACCACCTTCCACTTCGTCAACGATGGCATCGGGGCCGCGCTCGACCAGGCCCGCGAGGCCGCCGCCGACCGCGACGTCCGCATCGCGGGCGGCGGCGCGACGATCCTGGAGTACGTGAACGCCGGCCTGATCGACGAGTTCTCGATCGCGCTGTCGCCCGTGCTGTTCGGCTCCGGAATCCGCCTGTTCGAGGGCGTGGACGCGGGCCGGGTGGCCCTGGAGCCGGTCCGCGCGGAGCCCTCCCCGAGGGTGACGCACCTGACCTACACCGTCCGGGAGCGGTAGGCGTCTCTTCAGAGGACCTCGGCACCCAGGGCGATGTCGAAGCCGGCGCCGTTGCGTGCCAGGCCCACCAGGAGGATGCCGGCCCATTCGAGGGCGTGGGCCATCTCGAGCCCTCCCGCGTCGAGGGCCCGCATGTCCAAGCTCACCAGAAACGCCGCGACGCGTGCCTTCGCCTCGGCGTTGTCGCCGGCGAAGAACACGTCCAGCGGCCTGTCTCCGGCAAGGACGCCGCGGAAGATCGAATTGAACGCCTTCACGACGTGTGCGCCCTCGGGGGCGACGGCGGCGATCTGCTGGGCCACCGAGTTGCCCACGGTGGTCACGAGTCCACTGACGTCGGCGTTGAACGGGTTGGTGATGTCGACGAGGATCTTGCCGGCCAGCGCATCGCCGTAGTGCGCGACCACGTCAACCGCGCCGGTGTACAGGACGGCCACGATGACGATGTCACCCGCCGGCCTTGCGCCGAACGTGCCGACGGTGGCTCCGTTGCCGATCTGGTCGGCGAGCGCCTGAGCCTTGGCGGTGTTGCGGCTCATGAGCTCGATGGTGTGGCCGTGCTTCGCCGCCCGGGTGCCGATGGCGGTGGCCATGGTGCCCGAGCCGATGATGCTGATGGTGGTCATGACGGGTGGCCCCTTGTTGGGTATGGATCGGTTGGGTGTCGAAGGGTTCGCTGGCGCCAGACTCAGATCACTGTGGTGCCGCCGTCGACAACCAACTCCATGCCGTTGACGTAGCTCGAGTCGTCCGAGGCGAGGAACAACGCGACCGACGCGATCTCCTCAGGGCGGCCCATCTCTCGCCGCGGGATCACGGATTCGAACTGCGCCTTCATCTGCTCGTCCATCACCTCCTCCAGAATCGGCGTGGCGACCTGGCCCGGGGTCAGCACGTTCACCCGGATCTTCCGGTCCCTCAGCTCGGACACCCACACCCGTGCGTAGGCCGGCAGCACGGCCTTGCTCGCTGCGTACACACTCCAGTTGGGGTAACCCCGGAGCGAGGCGTTCGACCCGGTCATGAAGATCGAGCCGCCATCGTTGAACAGCGGCAGCGCCTTCTGGACCGTGAACAGCGTGCCGCGCGCGTTCAGCGAGAAGGCGGCGTCGAACTGCTCCTCGGTGATCTCGCCGAGGCCGCCCTGCGCGCCCGTGCCGGCACTTGCCCACAACACGTCGACCGCGCCCTTTTCCTGCTTGACGGTCTCGAACAGTCGGTCCAGATCGTCGAGGTCGGCCGAATCGGCCTGCACGCCGGTCACGTTCCGGCCGATCAGCTTGACGGCTTCGTCCAGCGCGTCCTTCCGTCGGCCCGAGATGAAGACGTGAGCCCCTTCGTCGACGAACAGCTTGGCACCGGCCAGCGCCATACCGCTGGTTCCGCCCGTGATCACCGCGACCTTGCCATCGAGCTTTCCCACAACTACTCCATCCACTCGCCGCGCCGATGTTATGTACACCGACCTGGGTGCTTAACGTAACGGCCGGCGACCCGGGGCGCAAGCTATGCACACCGGTCGGTACCCAAGTGGGCTACGCTGGGCGGGTGACAGAGCTGGAGAAGGGGCCGCGAGGGCTGCGCCGCGGCAGGGGCGCACGAGAGCGAATCGTCAGCGCTTCCCAACAGCTGTTCCGCGATCAAGGCATCAACTGCACCGGCATGGACCAGCTCTGCGCGGTGGCCGAGGTGTCCAAGCGCACGCTCTACCAGCACTTCACCGGCAAGGACGAGCTGGTCGCCGAATGCCTACGCCGATTCGATCCCGACATCCTGCCCGAAGTGTTCGACCGCACCGACCTCACACCCCGCGAGCGGCTCCTCGCCACCTTCGACATCCACGCACCTCTGTGCCCGTTCATCGCGGCGGCCGTCGAAATCCCCGACCCGGGCCACCCGGCACGCGTGCAGGGCCGCGACTACAAGACAGCCTTCGCCGCGCGGCTCACCGACACCGCCCGCGAGGCCGGCGCCACCAACCCCGAACAGCTCGGCGAGCAACTGGCGCTGCTGCTGGACGGCGCCTCGGCCCGCAGCCGGGTCCTCAACACCGACGCGTTCACCACCGCCGCCGCCATCGCAGCCGTCCTCGTCGACAACGCCATCCCCACGGCAGCGGCACCGGCCGGCGCAAGCGCCGTCGAGCAGCACCCGTAAATCTCGACACCGGGCTCTCGGTCATCGTCGATGCTTTGTCGCTTGCCCCACAAGGTGCATCCGGACCGCCACCGAGCGACCTCCGGCAGGCTTGGGAATGTCGTACCCGTCGATTAGAATGTGTGTACTAAAACAAGCGCTGAGCTGCGGGGAGATCACCTTGACGACGCCCGTTTCGTCCACAACCACTCCGATCATTCCGCCGTACGCGACGATGCTCGGGTTCACCCGCTACGTCGCACGCACCGGGCCGGCGAAGGCCACCTTCGTCGGCGGGCTGCGCCGCCAGCGCGAGCGCCGCTCGGGCTTCAACCCGCACGGCCAGCTCGTCAAGGCCCTCAAGGCCGACATCGCCTTCCGCACCGGCGGCAGCTACCTCAACGGCGTCGTCGATCTGGTGAAGCCGCGGTGGAAGCCGCTCTACGAGGCGGTCAGCACCGGGGCGACGACCTACCTGCACTCTCTCGGCGACCCCGAGGGGGTCAACCTCGCGCAGACCCGCGAGGCCCTCGCCTCGGTCGGCCCGCTGGCCGTCAAGATCAACCCCCACTTCGGCCTGCGGTACGCCGACAGCCGGCGTGAAGCGGTCCGGCTGCACTTCGACGAGTTGCCGCCCACGCCGGAGGTGATCACCGCGACGCTGCACCTGATGGCCCGGCATATGGATCAGATCCTGCCCAACGCCGAGCCGGTGCTGGTCGATCTGCGCCGCGGCACCGCACACCGGATCGACCCGGCAGCCAAGCCACACGACGTGGAAAGCTGGCTGGCCGGCGAGGCCGCCGCATTCACCGCCATGTGGGCCACCACGGCCGCCTGACCGATCGGCACGCCCGACATACCCGAACGGTCCGCATTTCCCCTGGTTTCGGCGTGGGAACTTCTTAGGTGCAGGGCGGTTGCGACGATGTCTCCGGTGTAGGTGGCAGACAACGTCGGGGGGCGTTCGGACATGCGGGTTATCACGCGGGTCGCAGGCAACATCGTGCTGGCGGTGCTAGGGGCCGCGGCGGGTGCACTCTTCCAGACGGCACCCGCCGCGGCGGCCTCCCCGGCCATGCCGAGCCTGGTCGCCTACGTCCGCGCCGGGGACGTGTGGGTGAGCAAGGGCGCGACCGAGACGAAGCTGACCACCGGCGGCGGCTGGTCGCGCCCCCGCTTCTCGCCCGACGGCCGCTCGATCGCCCTGCTCAAGGCCGGCCAGGTGTGGACCATGAAGGCCGACGGCAGCGCCAAGCGCCGGCTGACCACCCGCGCCGCGGCCGGCCCGTCCTGGTCGCCCGACAGCACCACCATCGCGTTCGCGTCGCTGTCCTGCTCCGGCGGCCCGGGCGTCTACCAGATCTCGGCGACCACGGCCGGGGCCGCCCCCACGGTGGTCTTCCCGGCCTACTGCCGCGACGAGGAACTGCCGGCCGAGCCCGCCGTCACCGCGAAAGCCGCCCCGGCGAGCTCGCTCAGCGACCGGCTCCGCACCGACGACGCGGTGGCCTGGTCACCCGACGGCGCCCGGCTCGCCTTCCGCGGCGGCGACTGCGAGTCGACCTACGACGCGTGCCTGACCGTGGGCACGGTGGCGACCGGCGGCGAGAAGACGGTGGCGGCGTACGGCGGCGGCAGCCTGCAGACCTCGGGCTTCGCGGTCGTCCCGAGCTGGCGCGCCGACGGCGCGAAGCTGGCCTGGACGGCATACCAGCAGGGCGAGACGGCGGCGGACAACGAGCCGGTGCACGTGGTCGAATACGACACGGTCACGGGAGCGAAGCGCACGGTCGGCGCGAGCCAGGACCGCGAGCTCGCATACGTGGACGCGGCCCGCGGAGTGGCGACGAGCACATACCGCAACGGCTCCTGGGTCATGATGGTCAACCTGGCGACGGGGGTCCGGACGCCGTTCCACGAGGGCTCCCAGCCGAGCGTCCAGCCGGTGAAATAGTCGAGCCAGTCCCCCACGGCCGGTCGCCCCTCAGGGGTGAGCCGGCCGTTCGCCTTTCCGGTCACTCCCCCCGATCCGCGCACGCCAACCAGGCCCGCCACCGGTCCGGGATCTTGTGGCGCGGTGGCGCGGTGGCACGGTGGCACGGTGGCACGGTGGCACGGTGGCACGGTGGCACGGTGGCACGGTGGCACGGTGGCACGGTGGCACGGTGGCACGGAGAGCACAGGCGGCACTCGGGGCATCTGGCCGGCCCCGGCCGGCTCACCCAACGCCAGGCCAATGTCGCGGAGTGAGGGTGCGGAGCCAACCCAAGCGCTGCAAGATCCTCACAGACCCGCGAGCCATCGGTCGATCTTGCGGCTTCGCGGTCCGGCGGGCGACCACGACGGCCCGCACAGGCTGACCAGCCGCGCTCAGGCGGACAGCACTCAAGCGGGCCGAGTTTCGGCCTTCGGCCGGACTTCGGGCGGGTTCGTCCAGCGTCAGATCCGCATCCGCAGAGCGGCTGGCCCGGGTTCTGTTCTTGGTAACTGGTGGCCCCTCTGCGGCACGCTGATTACCAAGATCTCGGATCCCACATCGGTTCTCGCGGCCTCACCGGTCGCAAGATGGCGACGCCGAGCGGCTGGAAGCTTCCAAGATCAAGCCGGTGAAGTCTGCCGCCGTCGGACGGACGCCGGCCCGAGGTGCGGCAGCGGATGCGGCGGGTCGGCCGGCCCGCCGGTGGGCGCCGGCCGCTGCGTATCGTTGACTGCCTGATGAGCGAGACGACAGAGCGCCCGATCCGAACGTTTCACCCCCGGCGCGGCCGGATGAGTGGGCGGCACGCGGACGCGATGACCGACATCTGGCCGGCCTACGGGCTCACGGTGCTCGACGGTGACCGGACTCCCCTCGACCTGAGCGGGTTGTTCGGCCGGGACGCGCCCAAGGTGCTGGAGATCGGCTTCGGCATGGGCGACACGACCGCGACCATGGCGGCAGCGGACCCGGGGCGCGACTATCTGGCGGTCGAGGTGCACACGCCCGGCATCGGCAACCTGCTCGCCCTGATCGGCGAGCAGCGCCTGACCAACGTCCGGGTCGCGCACGGCGACGCGATGGAACTGGTCCGCAAGTTGCCGGTGGGCAGCCTGGACGCGGTGCACGCGTACTTCCCGGACCCGTGGCCCAAGGCCCGCCACCACAAGCGCCGCCTGATCCAGCCGGCAAACGTCGCTCTGCTGCGCGACCGGCTCCGACCGGGTGGCACGCTGCACTGCGCGACGGACTGGGCCCACTACGCGGCGGCGATGGCCGAGACCCTGGACGCAGACCCGGGCCTGACCAATCCCCATGGCGGCTTCGCGGCGCGCCCGGCGCACCGCCCGGAGACGAAGTTCGAACGGCGCGGCGTCACCTCCGGCCGGGAGATCTTCGACCTGATCTACCGCAGAAGCTGACTCCCGCAGCCGATCTTCGTCAGCGGCGGCGGCTTGTCGGAGCGGGACTGGGAGCGGATCGGGAACCTCGCAGCCACAACCCGTCGGCCGAGCCACAGCATCGGCCCGGCCATGGTGCCTGGCCAGCCATGTCGCTCGCCTCAGCCTCAGCCCGGCCCGGCCCGGCCCATAGTCTCGGCCCAGCCACACCCATCGGCCCGGCATCGTGCTTGGCCAGCCACGCTGCTTGCACCAGCCACAGCCACAGCCCCGCCCCGCCCCGCCCCGCCCCGACCCACGGTCTCGGCCCGGCCACACCCATCGGCCCGGCATCGTGCTTGGCCAGCCACGCACCAGCCATAGCCCCGGCCCGGCCCGTAGTCTCAGCCCGGCCACACCGTCAGCCCGGCCACACCGTCGCCCGGCCACACCGTCAGCCCGGTCATGGTGCATGTCCGGTCACATCGCTGACCCAGCCGCCGGTTCGGGCGGGTGGGGTAGGTTCCCGCCGGTTTGCCGTTTTTATGACCCTGCCGCCCGTAGGCTGAGGGGCGGAGGTCCAAGCATGCCGCGAAGTGATCTTGGCCTCGAGCGCCTCGCCATACCGGGGGCGCCGGGCGCCCGGCCTGCCGGCACAACTGCGGCGGCGACCACACCAAGCCCTGCCGCGTCGACCGAGACAGCGCCAGGCGGAATCGCGCGGGCTGTGAGAGCGCCAGGCAGAACCGTGCGGGCCGAGACAGCGCCAAACAAGACCGCGCCGGCCGAGACCGTGCCGGCCGAGACCGCACAGGCCGAGACCGCACAGGCCGAGACCGCACAGGCCGAGACCGCACAGGCCGAGACCGCACAGGCCGAGACCGCACAGGCCGAGACCGCACAGGCCGTGACCGCACAGGCCGTGACCTCGCAGGCCGTGACCTCGCAGGCCGTGACCTCGCAGGCCGTGACCGCGCAGGCCAAAACCGGGCAGGCCGAAACCGCGCAGATCACGATCGCGCGGGCCAAGGCCGCGCAGAGCCAGGCCGCGCAGACCAAGATTGCGCAGATCCAGGCCGCGCCGGATGGAGTTGGGCGGGCGGGCCCGGAGCCTGGCGCTCACCTGCCCTGGCCTGACAAGTTCTCAGCGCATGGTGAAGCGATGGATAGCGGCGCCGGCGATCAGTTGGCCGCGCTCATCGCCCGGGCCGCGCACGCGTCCGGCAGCCTGGTGCATTTCGTCGACGGTGAGCTGCTGCGGATCTACGGCGGCTACGGGCTGCCGGTTGCTTGGGAGAAGGCCGGCGACACGCTGCTGTGGGACGGTCTCGCCGGACTGATTGTCGCCGACGGCCGGCCCCTGATCATCGGTGACCTCGCCACCGATCCGCGGGTTCCCGCCGGCTCTGCCATCCGCCGGCTCGGCCTCACCGGCGCCTATCTCGGGCAGCCGATCCGGGACGGGTCCGGTGCGGTGCTCGGGATCTGCTGCGCGCTCGACACCCAGCCACGTGAATGGTCCGATGATGATGTCGCCGCAGTCGGTGACGCCGCGCGGCTCGGCACCCTGCTCATCACCGAGCAGCGGGGGCGGCAGGAGGTCGATCGGCAGCGAAGGTTCCTCGACGCCGTCCTGGACAACCTGCACGACGGCGTGACCGCCTGCGACGCCGACGGGCGGATCGTCCTGGTCAACGCGCGGATGCAGCGGCTCTGGGGCGGTGCGCGGGCAACCGCGGGCCTCTCCGACAATCCCCCGGCCGCCCAGCCGACCAACGGAAACGGCCAACCCAACGCAACCGACAATGCCGCGACCAACCGGCTAACCGACGGTAACGCCCAACTCAGCGCAACCGGCAACACCGCAACCGCCGGGAACGGCCAACCCAACGCAACCAACACCACCGCAACTACCGGGAACGACCAACCCAACGCAACCAACACCACAACCGCCGGGAACGACCAACCCCACCCAACCAGCAACACCACAACCGCCGGCAACAGCCAACCCCACCCAACCAGCAACACCACAACCGCCGGCAACAGCCAACCCAACGCAACCAACACCACCGCAACTACCGGGAACGGCCAACCCCACCCAACCGGCACCACCGCAACCGCCGGACCGACCGACAGAAACGGCCAACCCCACCCAACCGGCAACGTCCGTCTCACCGACGGGGATGTGCAGCCCATCGCGGCTGGTGATGTTGCGTTGTTCCGGGCGCTTCGCGGTGAGCGGCTCCGGAATGAGGAGATGGTGCTTCAGGGCCGGGGCCGGCGGACCCGCTACTACCTGATCGACGCCCAGCCGATCCTCGGGCCGGACGGCGAGACCGTCGGCGCCGTTCAGGCCGTGCAGGATGTCACCCGGCAGCGGCGGGCCGAGCGGTTCCGTACCTGTGAGCTCGCCGTCGTCACCGCCCTTGCCGCCGCGCCGACCGTCGAGGCCGCCGGGCCTCGTGTGCTTGAGGCCGTGGTCGGCACGCTCGGCTGGACCCACGCCGAGTTGTGGCTGGTCGACGATGCCGCCGGGGTCGTTCGCTCCGCGGCGAGCTGGCACTCGCCGAGCTGGCAGGCCGACATCGACGTGCCCGCCGAGCTGCCCTACGGCACCGGGCTGGCCGGGCGGGCCTGGCAGGCCGGCAAGCCGTTGTGGATCCGGGATGTCGGCCGGCCGCAGAGCCTGATCTCTCCGGAGACCGCCGCGTCCTCGCAGCTGCACACCGCCCTTGCCATCCCGGTGCGCAACGGGCTGGAGCCGCTCGGGGTGCTGACCGCCTTCGCCGAGACGGTCGAGGACCCGGAGGATGAGCTGGTCGCGCTCATGTCCGGGATCTCGGCGCAGATCGCCCAGTTTATCGAGCGGCGGCTGGTCGAGGACCTGCAGCGGCAGCTCATCCGGACCAAGAACGAGTATCTCGCCCTGATCGGCCATGAGCTGCGCACCCCGCTCACGTCCATCGCCGCCTACACCGAGCTGCTGCGTGACGCCGACGCCGAGACGCTCGTCTCCGACGGGCCACGGCTGCTCGAGGTGATCGACCGCAACTCCACCCAGCTCCGGCACATCATCAACGAGCTGCTGGAGCTCTCCGCCCTGGACACCGGGCACGCCGCGGTGCAGCTCACGCCCATCAACATCGCCGAGGTGATCCGGGAGTCGGTCACCTGCACCCGGGACGCGGTCACCGGCGAGCCGGTGTCCATCGTCGACGAGTTGCCCGCCGAGCTCGTCCTGCCCGGTGACCGGCGGCGGTTGCGTCAGGTTGTCGACAACCTGCTCGGCAACGCCGTGAAGTACAGCCCGGACGGCGGCCGGATCACGGTCCGGCTGCGGACCGTCGGCCGGGCCGCCGAGCTGGCGGTCTCCGACACCGGGATCGGGGTCTCGCAGGAGGAACGCGAGAAGATGTTCACCGGCCTGTACCGCACCAGCCGGGCGCGGGACCGGGCGATCCCCGGCACCGGGCTGGGGCTGACGCTCAGCCGCGCGGTCGTGCAGCGCCATCACGGCAGCATCGAGCTCAGCGAGCACGAGGGCCCCGGTACGACCGTGCTGGTCCGGTTGCCGCTGGACGCCCGTTGACAACTCCCTGACACTTGTGACCCTGTTCACAGCACCACGCCGGGAGAAGGATGGCCACCATGACGAGGTGGACACCAGACCCGACGTTCTATCCCTCTCCGCGTGATGCCGCCGCCGCGCCCACCGAGCAGCTGGCGTACATCGCCGCGTTCGACCGCTCGGCCGAGCAGCCGGACGCCATCGCCGTCGTGGACACCGACCCGGCCTCCGCGGCGTACGGCACCGTCGTCGGCTGGACCGAGCTGCCGCACACCGGCGACGAGCTGCACCACTTCGGCTGGAACGCGTGCAGCAGCGCCCTGTGCCCCACCGCGCCGCATCCGCACGTCGAGCGGCGCTACCTGATCGTGCCCGGCCTGCGGTCGTCGCGGATCTACGTGCTGGACACCAAGGATGACCCGCGCAACCCCGTACTGGTCAAGGAGATCCCGGCCGAGGAGCTGGCCGGCAAGGCCGGCTATTCGCGGCCGCACACCATCCACTGCGGCCCGGACGGCATCTACGTCTCGGCGGTCGGCGGCGGCTCGACCGACGGTCCGGGCGGCATCGCGGTGCTGGACCACACCACCTTCGAGGTACGCGGCCCGTGGGAGAACGACCGCGGTGACCAGTATCTGGCCTACGACTTCTGGTGGCACCTGACCCGCGACGTGCTGGTCTCCTCCGAGTGGGGCACCCCGTCCATGATCGAGGACGGCCTCGTGCCGGAGCTGCTGCTGGGCCGCAAGTACGGCCACCGCCTGCACTTCTGGGATCTGGCCAAGCGCAACCTGACGCAGACGGTCGACCTCGGTGACCAATACCAGATGACGCTCGAACTGCGGCCCGCCCACGACCCGCGCAAGGAGTACGGCTTCGTCGGCGTCGTCACCAGCGTCGAGGACCTGTCCGCTTCGGTGTGGGTGTGGCACCGGTCGGAGGGGGAGTTTGCGGTCACCAAGGTGATCGACGTACCGGCCGAGCCCGCCGACGCCGCCGCGCTGCCGCCGGCGCTGCAGCCGTTCGGTGCGGTCCCGCCGCTGATCACCGACATCGACCTGTCGGTGGACGATCGGTTCCTGTATGTCTCGTGCTGGGGCACCGGCGAGTTGAAACAGTTCGATGTGAGCGACCCGTTCCATCCGGTGCAGACGGGCTCGATCCGGCTCGGCGGCGTCGTCGGCCGGGTGGCCCACCCGTCGTTCCCGCAGGAGCGGCTGGCCGGCGGGCCGCAGATGGTCGAGGTGTCCCGGGACGGCAAGCGGGTCTATGTCACCAACTCGCTCTACGGCTCCTGGGACGACCAGTTCTTCCCGGACGGCGTGGGCGCGTGGCTGGCGAAAATCGACGTGGACACCGAGAACGGCGGCATGACCCTGGACCCGCGGTTCTTCCCGCACGGTGACGAGTTCCGCGGCCGGCGGGTCCATCAGGTACGGCTGCAGGGTGGCGACGCGTCGTCCGACTCGTACTGCTTCCCGTGACAGGTGGCCAGCTCGCGGTGCTGGCCGCGCTGGGCGCCTTCCACGGGCTGAACCCCGCGATGGGCTGGCTCTTCGCGGTGGCGCGTGGCATGCAGGAACGCAGCCGTCCGGTGCTGCTGCGCTCGCTGCCGCCGATCGCCGCCGGGCACCTGGCCTCGGTGGCGATCGTCGCGGCCGTGGTGGCGACGACCGAGTCGGTGGTGGCCGGCACCACGGTGGCGACCGTCGGCGGCGGCGTCCTGGTCTGCTTCGGGCTGTGGCGGCTGCTCTCGGCCCGGCACTTCCGGTGGGCCGGGATGCGGTTGTCGGCGGCGCAACTGGCGGGCTGGTCGTTCCTGATGTCGTCCGCGCACGGCGCCGGGCTGATGCTGCTGCCCGTGCTGGCCACCACCTCGGTGCCGGCCCACCAGCTCGGCCACACCGCGCATTTCCCGGCCGCCGCCGCGCCGCACCGCGAAGCCGGCACGCCCGCCGCGGCCCTGGACGGGCTGCTCGCGGCGGGCGTGCACACGGTGGCGATGTTCGCGGTGATGGCGACCTGCGCGCTGCTGGTCTACGAGTTCGTCGGCCTGAGCGTGCTGCGGCGGGCCTGGTTCAACATGGACAAGGTGTGGGCCGCGGTGATGGTCGCGGCCGGCGCGCTGACGATCGCCCTGACGGTGTGAGGCCCGTCCTGCCGTACGGGCAGGACAGGCCCACGAATCAGCGGCGGGTCCGGACGACCGCCGCCGCGCCGCCGCCCCGCCGCGCGGGTTCGGCGCTGGCGATCAGCTTGCCGCCGGCGGAGAACTCGATCGCCGTGGCCGCGCCCAGCTCCGCGACGTCCGCGCCGAAGGTGTGCCCGAGCGTGGTGAGGCCGGGACCGTACTGGGTGTGGTAGGCCGGCTCGGCCTGGATGCCCGGAGAGTTGCGCTGCGACCCGCGCGGCGCCGCCATCGCCTCCGGCAGCGTCATGCCCAGGTCGAGCCGGTTGACCAGCACCTGCAGCACGGTCGTGATGATGGTCGCGCCGCCGGGCGAGCCCAGGGCCAGGAACGGCTTGCCGTCCTTGAGCACGATCGTCGGCGACATGGAACTGCGCGGCCGCTTGTTCGGCCCGGGCAGGTTCGGGTCGGGCGCGGTGCCCTGCGTACCGGTGAAGTTGAAGTCGGTCATCTCGTTGTTGAGCAGGAAGCCGCGGCCGGGCACGACCATGGCGTTGCCGCCGGTCTGCTCGATCGTCAGGGTGTACTCGACGACGTTGCCCCAGCGGTCGGCGACGGTCAGGTTGGTGGTGCTCTGGCCCTCCTCGACCGGGCCGCCGACGAGGGCCGGCGTACAACCGGAGGCGGTGATGTCGCCCGGCGGCACCGGCTTGATCAGCGCGTGCGCCGGATCGATCTGGCAGGCCCGCTGGCGGGCCCACCGGTCACTGATCAGCTTGTCGAGCGTGGCCTGCGGCGTGTAGGCGCCCACGTACCGGTTGCGGTCCGCGAACGACAGCGCGGTCGCCTCCAGATACTGGTGCTGGGCCTGGATCGTCGCGGCCTGGGAGAGATCGGTCCGCTCCAGGATGTTCAGCGCCTCGCCGACGGCGACGCCGCCGCTGGACGGCGTGGACATCCCGTAGACGTCGAGGCCCCGGTAATCCGACCTGGTCGGCGCCGGGAACCGCAGGCGATAGCCGGCCAGGTCGGAAAGGCGCAGGTCACCGGGGCGGATCGGGTACGCCCACGGGCTGGTCGGGTGGTCGGTGACCGGCGGGTGCTGCACGGTGCGGACGATGTCCGCGCCGACCGGGCCACGGTAGAAGACATCCGTGCCGCGCTTGGCGATCAGCCGGTAGGTGTCGGCGAGGTCGGGATTGCGCTGGGTGGAGCCGACCGCGGGCGGTGCGCCGCCGGGCAGGTACAGCTCGCTGGTGGCGTCGAACTGGCCGAAGGCGGCCGCGTTGGCGGCGATCTGCTGCTGGAAGGTGGCGTCGACGGCGAAGCCCCGGTCGGCGACCTTCGCGGCGGGCTGCAACAGGCTGCCCAGCGAGCGGGTGCCCCACTTGCCGGCCGCGGCCTCCCAGGTGGCGAGGGTGCCGGGGGTGCCGACGGCGAGGCCGCTGACCCGGGCCTCCTGGAAGTCGTACGGCAGGCCGTCGGCGGGGTCGACGAAGATGTTCTCGGTCATCGTGGCCGGCCCGGACTCGCGGCCGTCGATGGTGTGCACCTTGCGATGCTTGGCGTCGTAGTAGACGAAGAACCCGCCACCGCCGATGCCGGCGGAGAACGGCTCGGTGACCCCGAGCGTCGCGGCGGCGGCCACCGCGGCGTCGACCGCGTTCCCGCCCCGGCGCAGCACGTCGAGCCCGACCGCGGTCGCGGTGGGGTCGACGGTGGAGACAGCGCCGCCGTAGCCGGTCTCGGTGGGGATTCTGGGTGGGGCGCCGCCGTGGGCGGAGGCCGCGGCGGGCCCGAGGGCGACAGTGGTCGCGGTGAGCGTGGCCGCCATGGCCAGCGCGATCGGATACCGCATCATGCCTCCGGGAGCGAGCAGAACAGTGTGGACAGTCTCCTGCCTACCCTTAGCAGCGAGCGCGCACAACCCGAGACACGCGGGTCAGGCGATGCCGGCTTCCTTGGCGAGGATCGCAGCCTGCACCCGGGAGGTGCAGCCGAGCTTGGCCAGGACGCGAGAGACGTGCGTCTTCGCGGTGGCCTCGCTGATCGCGAAGGTTGCCGCGAGATCGGCGTTGGACAGTCCGCGGCCGAGCGCGGCCAGCACTTCCCGTTCACGGGCGGTGAGGCTGTCAAGCGCGGGGTGCCCGCGGGGCGCCGCCGGCTTCGGCTCGGTGGCGGCGAAGACGGCGAGCAGCCGGCGGGTCACCTCCGGCGCGATGACGCCGTCCCCGGCCGCGACCCGGCGCACGGCGTCCACCAGGGCGGCCGGCTCCACCGACTTCAGCAGGAAGCCGGCGGCGCCCGCGCGCAGCGCGCCGAAGAGATATTCGTCGACGTCGAACGTGGTGAGGATCAGCACGTCGGCCACGCCGGCCGAGGTGATCGCGCGGGTCGCCGTGATGCCGTCGGTGCCGGGCATCCGGATGTCCATGAGCACCACGTCGGGGCGCAGCGCGGCGGCCTGGCGAATCGCGACAGCGCCGTCGGCTGCCTCTCCCACCACGGCGATGTCGGCGGCCTGTTCCAGCATCAGGCACAGCCCGGCCCGGATCGCGGCGTGATCGTCGGCGAGCAGGACGCGGATCGCGGGCTCCGTCACGGGCGCTCCCGGGGATGCAGGGGCAGCGTCGCGAAGACCCGCCAGCGATCGCCGTCGCGACTCGCGGTCAGCTCGCCGCCCAGCAGCGTAGCCCGCTCGCGCATCGACGCCAGGCCAGTGCCCGAGCTCAGCGCGTGGTGGCCGAGACCGTCCGAACGGGTCAGCGTGTTGGTGACGGTCACGGTCACCTGATCGCCGGACTCGCGCACGTCGAGGCGTACCTCCGAGGCCGGCGCGTGTTTGCGCGCGTTCGTCAACGCCTCCCGGACGATCCGATAAATGGCATGCGCCACCAGCACCGGAATCCGCGGAATCTCCCTGGTGTGCACGTCGACCCGGAGCCCGCCGGCCACGGCCGCCTCGACGAGGTCGGGCACCCGGTCCAGGCCGCCCGGCAGCGTGGGGTCCTTCGCTGCGGCGTCCTCGGCCCGCAACAGCAGGATCATCGAGCGCATCTCCTCCAGGGCGGCCAGGCTGCTGGTGCGGGCCTCGCGCAGCGCCGCCCGGTCGCGTTCGGCCTCCGGCGGCAGCGCCAGGACGGCGCCGGAGTGGATCGCGGTCGTGGACAGGTGGGCGCCGATGACGTCGTGGAGATCCCGTGCCATCGCGGCGCGCTCGGCGAGGACGGCCTCGTGGGCCGTCCGCTCGGCGGCGAGCGTGCCCAGCGAGCGCTGCTGACGCATGTTGGCCGCCCACCACAGCGGCACGAACAGCAAGGTGGTCAGCTGCAGACCGACGAAGACGGCGACGCGGAACTCCCCCGCGGCGAGGCCGCCCACGACGCTGGCAGTGCCGACGATGACGAACACCGCGGTCGTCACCGCGGCCCGGGCGCGGGCGGAGGCGAACAGCCCGGCCGACAGGAGCAGGTCGAACATGACCATGACGAGCGCGATGCTGCCGCCGAACGCCAGGTCCACGCCGGCCGCGACGCTGCCCGCACCGAGCGCGACCATCGGACGGCGGCGCTTGCCCAGCATGGCCAGGCAACCGACGGCCAGAAAGACTGTGTGCCACCAGCCGGGAGCACCGGCGAGGCGACCGTCCTGGACCGAGGACCAGACATCGGTCAGGCCGATGAGGTTGAAAGCAAGGCCGGCGGCGAACGTCCCTACCGCGGCCGTCACGTCCTGGAACCGGGCGCTGCTCCGCCAGCGCTCGACGAGCCGGTGTCGCAACTGCGCCGCTCCCACGGCCCCATCCCATCACAGGCCCCACCGGACAGCGTCCGTCGAAGGTTGTACGCGCCCGGAGACCACGACATCCTTCGGCCGACGCGGCGGACCGCCGCCACACCGCAGAGTCCTGGCATGGGATTCGCCCTCCTGGGTTCGCTGACCGTCCTCGCACTGATCGACTCCACCAGCTTCGGGACGTTGCTGATCCCCGCCTGGCTGCTGATCCACCCCGGCCGGGTCCGGGCCGCGCGCATGCTGGTCTTCCTCGGCACGGTCGCCGCCTTCTACTTCGCGGTCGGGGTCGCCGTCGCACTGGGCGCGGACGCCTTCCTGCCGCAGATCAACCGCCTCCTCGACACCCGCCCGGTGCTGTGGACGCAACTCGTCGTCGGCGTCGCGTTGTTCTTCTGGAGCTTCCGGCTGGAACGCAAGAACAAGACCGCACCCGCGAGCGGCCGGCTGCTCGGCTGGCGGGAACGCGTCCTGGCCGACGACGGCGGCGTGGCGGCCCTCGCCGGACTGGCCCTCACGGCCGCCGCCGTCGAGGTGACGACGATGCTGCCCTACCTCGCCGCCATCGGAATGGTCACCACAGCAGCGCTGCCCGTGGCGCACATCGTGCTGGTCATGGCCGGCTACTGCCTGGTGATGATCGTTCCCGCGCTGCTGCTGCTGGTCGCCCGCCTGGCCGCCGGGCGACACCTCATCCCGGTGCTGACCCGGCTGAGCGACTGGATGGTCCGCAGCAACACGGTGGCATGGATCGTCGGCATCGTCGGCTTCCTCCTCGCGCGGGACGCCGTCTTCCGGCTCGGCCTCGTCTCCTGAATCAGCATACCCGGAAGTAAAGAGTACTTGACGTCAAGAGGACTTGACCTCACTATGGATTCATGGTGGTGACCCGGATGGTGAACTGGACCCTCGACAACGAGGGTCACGGGTTCGGCGACGAACGAGAACGGCTGCGGTGGTACGAGGGCATCGTGGGCGCCGCCGGGTTCCAGGCGATCCTGGTGCCGTGGACGGCGGCGGTGCTCGTCTGGGTCGTCGGGGAGCGGTCCGTGGCGGCCTGCCTGGCAGTGGTCCTGGCGGCCTTCTACGTGCCGATGGGGTTGGCCCAGTGGTATGTCGCCCGGCGCAAGGTCTCGGTGTTCCTGGTCCGCTGGACCGTCAAGTCCGTCGTGCTCGGACAGCTCCAACTCGTGCCGTACATGGCCTTCGTGTTCGGCGCCGCGCACGCCTACGGGCAGATCGACATCGCCACGGCGGTGCGGGTCAGCGTGTTCCAGTACGTCGTGCTCATCGTCAGCGGATTCGCCACGCACTGGCTGCTGCGGCGGCGCCGGCGCCGCGAAGCGGTCGCCGCGGACGTGGACTGATGGCGCCACGCCCCGGGGGCCCCGTCCGGTCAGTGCAGGCCAACGGCGCGGCGGGCACGAACGTGCGAACCTACCGCCGGCAGGCCGGATTGACCCAGCAGGACCTCGCCCAGGCGGCCGACGTCAGCCGGCAGACCATCATCTCGATGGAGACCGGCGACTACGCCCCGTCCGTCTACCTCGCCATCAAGATCGCCCGGATCCTCAACACCACCGTCGAGACCCTCTGGGGCTGAGCCCCGGCATTCCACCCCGGCCTGTTTCGCGCACCCAGCGCAGGCGGGTGGCGAAGCTCGCCCATTTTCGGCACTGTCCGCACCCCTCAAGGAAGGCGTTGCCATGCAGCGAAGGCACCGACAACTGCTCGCCTCGGCCCTGGTCGCCACGATGATCGCGGCCCTGGGGCCGGCGACCCAGGGTCGCGCCGCGGACCCTGCCGGCGCCGCGCCGGCCTGGGGCGCCTGCCCGGCGGCCGAGCCGGACTTCCCGCGCGACCCGCGGATGCGGTGCGCAAGACTGCGCGTACCGCTGGACTATCGCAGCCCGCGCGGGCGGCAGATCACGATCACCATCTCGCGGATCCCCGCCGCCGGGCCCGGCCCGCGCCGCGGCATCCTGCTGGCCAACCCGGGCGGGCCCGGCGCCGCCGGCCTCGACGAGCCGGGCGCCCTGGCCGAGGCGCTGCCGGCAGCGGTGGTGGCCCGCTACGACCTGATCGGATTCGACCCGCGCGGCGTGGGTGCGAGCACGCCGGTCACCTGCGGCCTGCCCGCCGACATTCCGGCGGACCTGCTACCCGGGTATCCGGCGCCGGGCGGGTCGATCGCCCGCAACATCGACTTCGCCCGCCGCACCGCGCGTGCCTGCGCCGCGCACTCCGGTGGCCTGCTGCCCCACATCACCACGGCCAACACCGCCCGCGACATGGACCGCATCAGGGCCGCCCTCGGTGAACGCAGCCTCAGCTACCTCGGCTACTCCTCCGGGACGTACCTGGGTGCGGTCTACGCCACCCTGTTCCCGCACCGCGGCGACCGGATCGTGCTGGACAGCGCGGTCGACCCGGCTCTGGTCTGGTACGGCATGTGGCGCACCTGGGGACAGGCCGTCGCCGCCCGCCTGCCCGACTTCACCGCGTGGGCCGCGGCCCGCGACGACACCTACCACCTGGGTTCCAGCCCCGCCGCGGTCGAGCGGACGTACCACCGGCTCGCCCGCGCACTCGACCGGGAGCCGCGGGAAGTGCCAGACGGCGAGCCTTTCACCGGCAACATGTTCCGCGAGCAGACCCGTTTCTACCTCTACAGCGACTTCTTCTTCCCGGGACTGGCCGAGATCTGGCGGTTCCTGGCCGACCCCGGTGCCGAGCCGCCCGCGCTGGCGACCGGGACCGCAGCGGCGGGAAGGGCAGCGCCGGCCGGCGTGCCCGCCGACAACCACTACGCCGCGCTCTTCGCCTTCGTCTGCGGCGACGCTTCCTGGCCCCGTACCCCGGCGGTTTATGCCCGCAACGTCGCGGCCGACCGCCGGGCCTGGCCGCTCACCGCCGGGATGCCGGCGAACATCTGGCCGTGCGCCTTCTGGGAACACCGCCCGGCCGAGCCGCCGGTCAAGGTCACCGCGAACGGGCCGCGCAACGTGCTGATCCTGCAGAATCTGCGCGACCCCGCCACGTCGCTGCGTTCCGGCACCGGCCTCCGCACGGCCCTCGGCCGCCGGGCGGCGTTCGTCACGCAGGACGCCGGCGACCACGGCGTCTTCGGTGTCCGATCCGGGCCGTGCGTCGACGCGATCGCCATCGCCTTCCTGACCACCGGCGCGCTGCCCGGCCGGGATCGCCGCTGCCCCGCCCCGCCGCCCGTTGACGACGCCGACATGAGCTCGGCGCAGGCTCCCACCCTGCTGCCGGCGCCGGGCGGGCTGCTCGGTGTCCGCGCGGCCCGGCGCACCTCCGCGCGCTGATCAGGTGGCAGGCGGGATCCGGCGGCGGACGTCCTCCACCGTGGCCGGGCCCGGCTGCCAGGCCGCCACCCAGGCCCCCTCGGTCGATCGCGGGACGACGCCCTGCTCCAGGAAGGCGTAACGACCGTCCAGGACCCGCCGCGCCGCCTCCACGTCCAGCGAGTCGGTGTTCTCCCAGAGCGCGGCGAACAGCGCCTCCGCCCGGAGCCGCGCCTGCTGGCAGAAGAGGTCGGCCAGTTCCCGGCCCGCCGGCTGGTCCTGCCGTTCCGCGTGCGCCCGCACGCACACGGCTGACATGGCGAACAACTCGGCGCCGATGTCGACGATCCGGCCGAGGAAGCCCTGCTTGTGTTCCAGCTTGCCCTGCCAGCGCGACATCGCGTAGAAGGTCGACCGGGCCAGCCGTCGCGAGGCGCGCTCGACGTACCTCAGGTGCCGGGCCAGCGGGCCGAACTCCTCGTACCCGGTCGGCACCTGGCCGCGACCGACCGCCAGGGTGGGCAGCCAGCGCGCGTAGAAGGCTCCGGCCCGCGCGCCGGCGCGCACCTTCCGGCCCAGCCCGGCCTCCGGGTCGATGATGTCGCCGGCGACCGACAGGTGCGCGTCGACCGCCTCGCGGGCGATGAGCAGGTGCATGATCTCCGTGGAGCCCTCGAAGATGCGGTTGATCCGCAGGTCCCGGAGGACCTGCTCGACCTCGACCGCACGCTCGCCGCGGGCCGCCTGCGACGCGGCCGTCTCGTAACCCCGGCCGCCCCGGATCTGCATCAGCTCGTCGGCGACCCGCCAGGCCATCTCGCTGGCGAAGAGCTTGATCAGCGCGGCCTCGATCCGGATGTCGTTGCGGTCGTCGTCGGCGATGTTGCAGCAGAAGTCCAGCGTGGACTCCAGCGCGTACGTGGTGGCCGCGATGAAGGCGATCTTCGTGGCGACGGCCTCGTGCTGCCCGACCGCGCGTCCCCACTGCACGCGCTCGGCCGACCATTCGCGGGCGACGGTCAGCGACCATTTCGCCGCGCCGACGCACATCGCGGGCAGGGACAGCCGGCCGGTATTGAGCGTGGTCAGCGCGATCTTGAGCCCTTTGCCGAGGCCACCGATGACGTTCTCCTCCGGCACGAAGACGTCGTGGAACCGGGTCACGCTGTTTTCCAGGCCGCGCAGGCCGAGGAACTCGTTGCGCCGCTCCACCGTGATGCCGGGGGCGTCGCCCTCCACCACGAACGCGGTGATGCCCTTGCCGGGCACCCGGGCCATCACGACCAGCAGGGTCGCCACCGTGCCGTTGGTGGCCCAGAGCTTCAGCCCGTTGAGCCGGTAGCCGCCCTCGACGGGCTCGGCGACGGTGCCCAGCCGCGCCGGGTCGGAGCCGACGTCCGACTCGGTGAGCAGGAACGCGGACACCTCCCCCGCCGCCAGCCGGGGCAGGAACGCCTTCTTCTGCGCGGGCGTGCCGAAGATCTTGAGCGGCTGCGGCACGCCGATCGACTGGTGTGCGGAAAGCAGCGCGCCGACGGCCGGACTCACCGAGCCGATGAGCTCCAGCGCCTTGCAGTAGTGCAGGTTGCTCAGGCCGAGGCCGCCGTACTCCTTGTCGATCTTCATGCCGAACGCGCCGAGCCGGGCGAGGCCGTGGAAGACGTCGTCGGGGATCCTGGCCTCCCGCTCGATGCGCGGCCCGTCCACCTCCGCCCGGAGGTAGGCCTCCAGCTTGGCGAGGAACTCGTCCGCATCGGGACGCGGCTCCGCGACGGGCCAGGGGTCGATCAGGTCGAGCCGGAACCGCCCGAGGAACAGTTCCTTGCCGAAGCTCGGCTTACGCCACTCGGACTGGCGCGCCTCCTCGGCCACCTGGCGTGCCTGCTTCTCCGAGACATCGGCCGGTTTGGTCACGGCTTACCCCCTACACCCGAAGGTACGGCTGGTACCCACTCCCTGCGGAGCGGTCGGTAGCAGCCACGCTACCCAGCGGTGTTACCACTGGGTAGCCCCCGGCCGATGTCGATCACTACGGAGCGGCCCAGGTCTCGAACATCCTGGCGTAGCGTCCGCCGGCCGCCACCAGTTCCGCGTGGCTTCCCGACTCCACGATGCGGCGGTCGTCGACCACGATGATCCGGTCCGCGCGCATCGCCGTGGACAGGCGGTGGGCCACCAGGATCGCCGTGCGGCCCTCCAGGAGACGGTCCAGGGCCGCCTCCACCCGCAGTTCGCTGCGCAGGTCCAGGCTCGACGTCGCCTCGTCCAGCACCACCACCCGGGGCTCGGCCAGGAAGGCGCGGGCCAGCGCCAGCAGTTGGCGCTCGCCGGACGACACCGACTGGCCCCGTTCGTGCAGCGCGGTGCGCAGCCCGTCCGGGGAGCGTTCCACCAGGTCACGCAGGCCGACCGCGTCGACCGCGGCCCAGACCTGGGCGTCGGTGGCCGCCGGGCGGGCGAAGGCGATGTTGTCGCGCAGCGTCCCGGCGAACAGGAACGGCTCCTGGGGCACCACGCCGATCTGCCGGCGCAGCGAGGCCAGGGTCACCTCCCGCAGGTCGTGACCGTCGATCCGGATGCTGCCCTCGATCGGGTCGTAGAGGCGGGTGACGAGCTTGGCCAGGGTGGACTTGCCCGCGCCGGTCGGGCCGACGCAGGCCACCGTCTCCCCCGGACGGATGCGCAGGTCGACGTGGCTGAGCACCGGGCGGTCCGGGAGGTAGCCGAACGTGACGTCGGCGAAGACGATCTCTCCGCGTACCGGTGGCAGCTCCGCCGCGGCCGGGCGCTGGACCACCGACGGCCGGGCGCCCAGCAGGCCGTTGATCTTTCCGACCGCCGCGCGGGCCTGCTGGTAGGAGGTGTAGAGCTGGACCAGTTGCTGCACCGGCTGGAAGAAGGCGTTCAGGTAGAGGACGAAGGCGGTCAGTTCGCCGATGGTCAGGGTGCCGCGCAGCACCATCCGGCCGCCGATCAGCAGCAGCGCCGCCATCCCGAGCAGGCCGATCACCGAGGTGCCGGGGCCGTAGATCGCGTTGATCCGGCCGGTGAAGTCGTTGGCGTCGCGGTAGCCGCCGACCACCTCGCGGTGTGCCACGATGTTGCGGTCCTGCCGGTTGTGCGCGGTGACCACCCGGACGCCGTTGAGGCTCTCCGAGAGGTCGGCGAACATCGCCGCGATGGCGTCGCGCTGGCGGTTGTAGCCGCGGTCCGCGGCCCGGCGGAACCACAGCGAGGCGATCAGCAGCGGCGGCACGATCAGCAGCAGCGTGATGACGGCCAGCCCGGCGTTGTAGTGGAACAGCACGCCGGTGACCACGACCATGGTGAGCGCCTGGATGCCGAACTGGGCGAAGCCGTCGGCCAGCAGCGACTGCAGCGCCTCCACGTCGGAGGTCATCCGGGTCATGGTGACGCCGGCCTTCTCGCTGGTGTAGTAGTCCAGCGACATGCGCTGCAGGTGCGCGAAGATCCGGGTACGCAGGTCCCGGGTGGCGGAAGCGGCGAGGCGGCCGCTCTGCCGCATCCGGATCGTGGTCGCCAGGCCGGTGGCCAGCACCGCCACGATGAAGGCGACCGCGGCGCCGACCAGCACGTTCAGGTTCTTCGCCGCGATGCCGTGGTCGATGCCGACCTGCAGCAGGTACGGCCCGGCCTGCAGCAGCAGGGTCTCCAGCAGGACCGCCAGCAGGGCCGCGACCAGCACGCCCGGGTGGCCGGCCACCAGCCGCCGCAGGGTGACCCGGCCGCCGCTGTCGGCGACCGGGTCGAACGGTGCCCGCGGGTCGCCGTGGTCGGGCTCCCGCGCCTCGAGCCTGGCGACGCCCTCGGCCAGGTCGGGCGGGATGCCGGCGAACGGCAGCCCGTTGCCCTTGCGACCGGCCACCCCCATCGACGGGCGCCCGCCGCTGCTGAACCCGCCGAAGCCACCCCCGAAGACGCTCATGCCTCTGCTAACCCGGCCCCGGGTCGGTGGCCACCCCCGAGAACACTCATGCCGCCAACGACCCGGTGTCGGTGGCCGAGGCGAGGACGCGGGCGTAGCGGGGCTCGGTCGCGAGCAGCCCGGAGTGGGTGCCGTCCGCGATCACCCGGCCGCCCTCCATCAGCACCACCCGGTCGGCCAGGCTGATCGTGGAGAGCCGGTGCGCCACGATCAGCGTCGTCCGGCCCTGCATCAGGGCGCGCAGCGAGGAGTGGATGCGCTGCTCGACCGTCACGTCGATGGCGCTGGTCGCGTCGTCGAGCACCAGCACCGGCGGGTTCACCAGCAGCGCCCGGGCAATCGCGACGCGCTGGCGCTGCCCGCCGGAGAGCGTGTAGCCGCGTTCGCCGACCACCGTGTCGTACCCCTCCGGCAGCGCGGCGATGAAATCGTCCGCCCCGGCCGCCACCGCCGCCGCGACCACCGACTCGCGGTCGGCGGCCGGGCGGCCGTACGCGATGTTGTCGTGCAGGGAGAGCGAGAAGAGGAACGGCTCGTCGGGCACGATGCCGACCTGATCGCGCAGCCGGGCCAGCCGCAGGCGGCGCACGTCGTGCCCGTCGATGCTGATCCGGCCGCCGCCGACGTCGTAGAACCGGGCGAGCAGCCGGCCCAGGGTCGACTTGCCGGAGCCGGTGGCGCCGACGACGGCGACCGTCTCGCCGGCGCGCACCCGCAGGTTCAGGCCGTCGAGGGCGAGCGTGCCGTTCGGGTACGTGAACCGCACGTCGCTGAAGGACACGTCGCCCCGCAGCACCACGTCGACCGGCTCGGGCGGATCCACCACGTCGCTGGGCGTGTCCAGGATCTCGTAGATGCGCGAGGCCGACGCCGACGCCCGCTGGCCCATCATGATCATCATGCCGAGCATCCGGAAGGGTGGCTGCAGCATGAGCACGTAGGAGTTGAAGGCCACGATCGTGCCGACCGTCGTCTCGCCGCGGATCACCAGCAGCCCACCGAAGAGCAGGACCAGGGCCAGCCCGAGCCGCGGCAGGTTGTCCAGCACCGGCGTCCACCGGCTGCGGATCCGGGCGTCCTGCAGGTAGGCCCAGCGGATCCGGTCGGCCGCCTCGGCGAGGGCGCGCAGCTGGCGCCCCTCGGCGGCGAAGGCCTTGACGATCCGCACGCCCTGGATGTTCTCGTCGACCACGGTGGCGAGCCGGGCCAGCCGGGCCTGGATCAGCCAGGAGACCGGGAAGATGGCCTTCCGCATGCCGACGCCCAGGAAGCCGATGATCGGCATGGTGGCCATCGCGACGATCGCCAGCGGCACGTTGATCGAGAGCATCAGGACGAACGCGACCACCGCGATCAGGCACTGCACCAGGATCGACGGGCCGAAGGAGAGGTACATCTGCACGGCGCGGATGTCGGAGCTGGACCGCGACATCAGCTCGCCCGACTGGACCCGGTCGAAGAAGCCGAACGGCATCCGGGCCAGGTGGGCGTAGACGATGTTGCGCAGGTCGTATTCCAGCTCGTACGCGGTGCGTAGCAGGTAGAGCCGGGCGAAGTAGGTGATCAGGCCCTGCACCAGGGCCAGGGCGACGATCCACCAGACGTAGACCGGCAGGCTCGCGGTGCGCTCGACGATCGCCCGGTCGATGCCGATCCGGACCAGGTTCGGGATCTGCACCTGCACGATCAGCCCGGCGAACGAGAGCACGAGCGAGGTGATCAGCAGGCCACGGTGGGCCTTGACCAGGGGCAGCGCCCGGCGCAGCCAGGACTTGCGCTGGTCGGGGTCGATGGCCGCGCGGGGGGCGCGGCGGCTCAACAGTGAGCCGCGGCGAGGGCGGAAGGACGGGACACGGCACCTCCTCCGGTTACTTAGCCAGGCTAACGATACCTCCGTCCCAGCGCAATGGCGCCGATGCCCGCCGCCTTCGGCTCCGCACCCGGGCAGGCGGTCCCCGCGGCCGGCGGCCGGACGGTCAGCAGGTAGCGGTCCACCGCCCCGCTCACGCAGTCGGTACGGCCGTAGACGGTGTGCCCCCAGCCCTCGTAGGTCAGCACGGACGCCCGCGGGCCGAGCTGGGCGGCGACGTGCCGGGCCCAGGCGTACGGGGTGGCCGGGTCATGCCGCGCGTTGACCAGCAGCACCGGGCCGGTCCGCGCCGGGGACAGCGCCCGTTGCGGATTGGCCGTGCCACCGGGGCGGCCCAGGCACCCGTAGACCGAGGTGAGCGCGAGCGGGGAGAAGGGCATCTGCGGCGCGGTGGCGGCGGCGCGGTCGAGCCGGGCCCGCAGGTCGGCGTACCCGGTGACCGGCATGGACCAGTCGTCGCAGAAGACGGCGTGGAAGTTGTGCTCGCTGACGTCGACGGCGGCCGCCCGGGCGAGCCTGGTCCCCGCACCGCCGGTCGCCTCCCTGATGAAGATCCCGAGCGAGTGCCACTGCGGGTCGTACATCGAGCCGAAGGCGACGCCGACCAGCTCGTGCAGGCTCAGCCGGTACGCCGTGTCGTACGGGTCCCGCAGCGTCCCGCGCCGCGCGGAGGCGAGCAGGCCGGCCCAGAGTTTCCGGACGTCCTGGCCGTGCAGCGCGCACTCGGTGCTGCGCGCGCACCAGGCGACGAACTCGTCGAACGAGTCCTGGGCCGTCGCGGCCTCGGCGCCGAGGAAGCCGTCGAGATCGACGGTGTGGTCCATGACGCTGTCCAGCACCATCGCGCGGATCCGCTGCGGATAGCGCTCGGCGTACTGCTCCCCGAGCAGCGTGCCGTACGAGGCGCCGTAGAAGCTGAGCTTCTCCTCGCCCAGCGCGGCTCGCACCGCCTCCAGGTCCCGCACCACGCTGAGCGTGTCCACGTGCCCGTAGAGCGGTCCGGTGCGCTCGGCGCAGTCGGCGGCGAGCCGGCGGTTGTAGGCGACGAAGGTGTCGTAGGCCGCCGCGCTCTCGATCGCCGGGGGCGGGGCGGCGGTCAGCACCGTCGTCGTGCAGACGATGGGGTGGCTGCGGGAGACCCCGCGCGGATCGAAGCCGACGATGTCGAAGCGGTTGCGCAGCTCCGCGCTGAAGAATGAAGTGCTGTCCAGGGTGAAGTCGACACCCGAACCGCCGGGGCCGCCGGGGTTGACCACCAGGGTGCCGATCCGGTTCCGCGGATCGGCGGCCGGGCGGCGGGCCAGCGCGATGGCCACCGACGGCCCGTACGGCTGGGCCCAGTCGACGGGGACGCTCAGCGTGGCGCACTGGGCGGTCGCGTCCTCCGCGCAGGGCGTCCACTGCGGCACTCCCCCGCGCACCGCGTACGCCGGGGTCGCGACCGGGGCCGACGCTGCCAGGACAGTGAGGAACGCGGCCAGGATCGGCCGGGTCTTTGCTCGCACCGGTTGTCTCTCCGCCCTGCCCGGCAGGCGCGCCGCGCGCCTCCTGTCTAGAGCAAGCGCGCGGCGCGATCTGCGGTTCTGGCGGTTTACCTCCGAAAGAGGATTACCTCCTCAGGTGACGCAGGGACCGGCGGACCAGGTCCGCCCGCTCCGCCGCGGTCAGCCCCTCGATGCCGAAGCCCAGGTAGACGCTGTCCGTGGTGGTGACGGCGGCACCGGATTCGAAGGCGAGCTGGCTGCGCGCCCAGTCGTTGCCGTTGCGGCCCGAGCCCGGCGGCGGCCCGGCGACGGCCCAGCCGCCGAAGTCGGTCTCGAACGAGGTCTGCTGCGCCACCGTGCCGCCGACCTCGACCCGGACGTTGTCCAGGAAGACGCCCAGGCCCTGGGTGCCCCAGTCCGACATGTAGGAGATCGACAGCTCGACCTGCTTGCCCGCGTAGGCGCTCAGGTCGGCGTCGAACTCCTTCCAGCCGGAACTGGTGCCGGTCGCCGCGTTCCAGGTGCCCGTGGTGCCGGTCGCGGTGCAACCCGCACCCTGGTAGTGGGCCAGGAACGGGTGGATGGTGGTGATGCCGGCCGCGCAGCTGTCACCGGTCTCGGTGGTGGTCAGCCCGCCCGCGTCCGGCAGGGTCGTCCAGTCGTCGGTGCCCACGACGTGCGCCTCGACGAACATGAAGTCCCAGCCCGCCTCGGTGTCGAACGACGTCTGGAACTTCAGGCGTGCGGCGGCCGCGGTCGTCAGGTCGACGGTCTTGGTGAGCCGCTTGTACGACACGTCCGCCTGCCCGCTCCACACGTACCAGTCGCCGTCGTACGGGTCGTACGGCGCGGCGCCGGGCAGCTGCCAGCTGACCGGGGCGTTCGAGTTGCCGAACTGCGGGAACTTGTCGTTCGGCAGGAAGCTCGTCGTGGTCAGGAGCATCGCGGTGTGGTTGCCGGCCGGCGTCGCGCTGAAGCCGGTGAAGGCCCCCTCGGTGCCGATCAGCGGAAGCGGCGTGCCGGCCGGGCCGGTGCCGCCGTCGCTGACGTACGAGTACGCGCCCAGCCAGTACTGCTGGAAGTCGTTGCCCAGCGGCAGGCAGGTCGGGTCGGTCGCCGAGAGGCACTCGCCCGGCCCGTTGGGCTGGTACACGTAGGCACCGTTGGCCGCCTGGGCGAACCCGGCGTACTTGCCGCCGAGCAGCAGCCTGCCGCCCTCGTTCTGGAAGTCGCGGACCGCCTGCTCGGTCTCCAGGGCCGAGCGGGCAACCGTGCCACCCGGCTGACCGGGCGCGCGCGGGATGATGTCGTCGCCGGTCTCCCACAGCACGGTCTTGTAGTGCGAGAGCACCCCGAGCGGGTGCGGCGCCTTGCGGCCGTGGGTGTCCATGTCGTAGACGTCGGCCGAGCGGCCGGCGCTCTTCAGGGCCGCGACGTGCGCGGCGGCGTACCGGGCGCTGGTCGCGCCGTCGGTGTTGGCCGGCGAGATGCCGGTGACGTCCTCGGCGGCGAGCACCAGCACGTCACCGCCGATCTTGTCGGCGACGGTGTAGGTGAAGGGTGCCGACTTGACCGTCTTGCGGCCGTTGCGGGCGGTGAACCAGACCTGCACCTTGTCCTTGGCGCGGGCCTTGGTCACGGTGCCGCGGCGTTCGGCGAAGTATTCGTCGACGCCGTCGCCGTAGCGCTCGCCGCCCCGCCATTCCCGGGTGCCATCGGTGCGCTCACGGCCACCGTTGATCTTGTAGTGCAGGGTGACGTCGCGCAGGCTGCGCCGGGCGATCACGGCGACCTGCTGAGTCGAGCCGTACGAGGTGTCGAACGTGTCCACGGTCAGGTCGGCGGTGCTGCGCCCGACCACCGAGACCGGGTTGGCCGGGTCCTTGGCCGACTGGGCGACCGAGAGCGCGAACGGCACGTTCTTGGCGTACTCCTCCTGGATCAGCTTCTCGTCGTCCGGGAAGTTGAAGCCGCTCTGGCAGTCCGCCGCGTTCCACTGGTCGTCCGGATACTTGTTGGAGATCGTCTCGCAGGTGCTCATCTCCGGGGTGAACCCGAGCGCGCCGGTGCGCACCTGGGCGTGGAAGTCCGTGTCGCCGTTGGTGATGTAGAGCTCGGCCGAGATGTCCGGGTCGTAGCCGGGCACCGCCGGGTTCGCGTCGTCACCGGCCATGGCGATCTGGATCTGATCGTCCGGGCTGGGCGTGTTGACCTGCCAGCCGATGCCGTAGAGCAGCAACTCGGCGGCCGAGTGGTAGTTCACCAGGAACTCGAAGCCGACCCGCTTGAACAGGGCGTCGAGCGCCTTGGTCTCGGGCTCGGAGCCGGCGCTCGGGCCGCGGTAGGTCTCGCTGGACGGGTCGGGCGACGAGCCCTCGTTGTCGTAGCCCCACTTCTCCGCGAAGTTGCGGTTGAGGTCGACACCGTCGCCCAGGGTGATCTCACCGTCGCCGTTGTTGTCGCGCAGGTTCTTGCGCCAGAGCCGGTTGTCCTCGCCGGTGAAGGTGAAGTCGTAGCCGTCCGGGTTGACGACCGGCAGGAACCACAGCTCGGTGGTGTTGACCAGCTTGGTCAGCACCGGGTCGGTGCCGTAGCCGTCGATGACGTGGTGCATCAGGCGCCGGGTCATCTCGGGGGTGATCCACTCACGGGCGTGCTGCGCGCCGAGGTAGATCACCGCGGGGCGGCGCCCGTCGGGCACGGCCCGCGCGTCGCGGGTCACCTTCACGGCCTGGATGGGTACGCCGCGCAGCGACTTGCCGACCGTGACCAGCTTCACCAGGCGCGGGTTGCGGGCGGCGGTCTCGGCCAGTTCCTGCCGGAGGCCACCGGGCGCGTTGTACTGCCGGAAGACGGTCGGCGCGGCGGCGGCCTGCTTGCGCATCGCCGTGGTGGTCCGCTTCGGGGTCAGCGGCACACCGGCCTTGATCAGGGCGTCGGCCTGGCGCTTGCCGAGGATGGGCTGCACGGTCACTTTGCCGTCGGCCGCGGCGGTCACAGCGGTTTCATCGTGGTCGATGCCGACGGCACGGAGGCGCTCGAGCTGTTTCGCGTCGAGGGTGCCGACGTACACCTCTAGGTGGTCGTCGGGTGGTATGGCGGCCGCCGGCGCGATCCCGGACAGGACCGCGGCGGCCACTGTCAGAAGAGATAACGCGCAGGCGGTAGCCCGGCGGGCTGAGGTCATGGCGTGAGCCTCCATGGGTGGGAAGGTCGTGTGTGGACCCTCCCGGCCTGCGGCGGAGACTGTCAAGCAGGTAACTGCCTTGATGCGTGACGAATTGATAACGGTCCGTACCCGTTCAGCTTTCTCTCAGAAAGCCGAGGCACGGTGGCCTCATGTCAACCGCCGATCGGACAAGTGCGCGCTGGAAACTGGCCATGACTGCCGCCGGAGCGGCGCTGCTGACCGCCTGTTCCAGCAACGAGCCGACCGCCGCGCCCACGCCGCGGGAGGCCCCGGCAAGCTCCGCCGCGCCCGCCTCGGCCGCGCCGTCCGCCGGCGGCGGCACGCCCGACCTGAACGCGCCGGAGACCGTCGCGACCGGTATCGACGTGCCGTGGGGGCTGGCCTTCCTGCCCGACGGCAGCGCGCTGGTCGCCGAGCGGGACAGCGGCGACGTGCTACGGGTACGGACCGGCGGTGCGAAGCCGCAGCAGGTCTTCAACGTGCCGGGCGTCTCGGCCGGCGGCGAGGGTGGGCTGCTCGGCCTCGCGGTCGCCGCGGACTACGCCGAGACCGAGTGGGTGTACGCCTACTACACCGCGGCGGACGACAACCGGATCGCGCGTTTCAAGATCGGTGGCGGCACCCCGGAAGTGATCTTCGACGGGATCGACAAGGCCGGCATCCACAACGGCGGCCGGATCGCCTTCGGCCCCGACAAGATGCTCTACGTGGGCACGGGCGACGCGGGCGACCGCTCCGCCTCGCAGGACGCCGGCGACACCAACGGCAAGATCCTTCGGCTGACCCCGGAGGGCAGGTCGGCGCCGGGCAACCCGACGGCCGGCTCGCCGGTCTGGAGCCTGGGACACCGCAACGTGCAGGGCCTCGCCTGGACGGCGGACGGCACGATGTACGGCATCGAGTTCGGCCAGAACCGCTTCGACGAGGTCAACAAGATCGAGCCGGGCGGCAACTACGGCTGGCCCGAGGTCGAGGGCGAGGGCGGCGGGGGCGCGTACATCGATCCGATCGTGACCTGGGGCACCGACGAGGCCTCCCCGTCCGGGGCGGCGATCGTCGGCGACACCCTGTACGCCGCCGGGCTGCGGGGGCAGCGACTGTGGACCGTGCCGCTCGGCGGTGGCGAGCCCAAGGCCGAATTGTCCGGCCGGTACGGACGGCTACGAACCGTAGCCGTCGCGCCGGACGGCGCATTGTGGCTCACCACGTCGAACAGGGACGGCCGCGGCGACGTCCAGGATGGCGACGACAGGATTTTGCGTTTCCCGGCCCGGTGATCTTCCGGGCCGGGAAACGCGGGCACTGGATCCGATCGATCGGCGGCACAGCTTCCCGGCCCGGTGATCCTTCTCGGGCCGGGAAGCGCGGGCGTTCACGTTCTGTTGTTCGGCGGGAGCAGCGGCAGGCTGGAGATCACCGCGGCGTACTGGGCGATCTGCTTCCCGTTCGGCACCACGCCGACGCTGCGAAGCTGATCCTGGATGGCCTGAGCAATCACATCCTCGGACTGACCGCGATGCGTCTGCATGACCTTGTTGACCGCATAGTCAACGCGAAGCTGCATCTGCCAGCCGATGGGCCGTTGACCTGCGCCGCTGGCAAGGCTTACTGAGGCGAGGGGTTCCATGCCACGAGTATCGGGAGCACCCCCGGTGAATCGGAAGGTTCGGGGTGGGGGTGCAACCAGGTTGCACCCGGGCCGCACCGCCCTCTCCATCAAACGGACGGCCGGGCCGGCCGTTCAGTCACCCGCGGGGTTCTGAGGACCGGTCTCGTCCGCCGGATCGCTGGCCGCGCGCACCTCGGCCGGGCGCCACCGGAGCCAGAGCAGGAAGAACCCGCCGAGCGCCAGCATGGCCAGGCCCATCCAGAGGTTGATCCGGACACCCTGCGCCTTGGTGATCTCCGCGCCGCTGTCGAAGATCCCCAGCAGCGTGACGATCGTCCCGTAGACCACGAACAGCCCGCCGATCACCCGGCGCACGTCGAACAACCGCGCCGCGGCGGACACCTTCTCCAGATCCTCGGGACTGTTGGTCTCCTCGGACATGACGACTCCTCTCGTGGCTCGCGCCGGTTACCAGACGGGGATGTAGAGCAGCAGGGCCAGCGCCACGGCGATCCCGCCGAGCAGGGCCGGGTTGCGCCACCAGACCTTGTCACCGGCCAGGATCACCTCGCCGGAGGTCGAGGCGCCGCCCAGGCCGTAGACGAGGCCGCGCAACTCGTTCTCCGGCTTGGACTCGGTCACCAGGGTCACCAGGACCGCGATCACCACGGCCGTGACGAACGCCAGGCCCGCACCCCAGAAGCTCTCCTCCAGGTCGGAGTTGAACGTCACCACGTCGGCCAGGTAGAGCAGGTAGAGCGTGAGCGACGACGCCGTGCCCAGCAGCAGGGACCAGAAGCCGGCCCACGCGGTCATCCGCTTCCAGAACATGCCCACGATGAAGGTCGCGAACAGCGGGGCGTTGAAGAGCGAGAACAGCGCCTGGATGTAGTTCATGATGTTGCTGAAGCCGGCCGCGATGAACGCGGTGCCGATGCCGACGATGATGCCGCCGACGGTGGCGATCCGGCCGATCCGCAGGTAGTAGTCGTCGGAGCGGTCCTTGCGGATGTAGGCCTGCCAGATGTCGTAGGTGAACACGGTGTTGAAGCCGCTCACGTTGGCGGCCATGCCGGCCATGAACGAGGCGATCAGGCCGGTCACCGCGACCCCGAGCACGCCGTTGGGCAGCAGGTCGCGCATCAGCAGCGGGATGGCGTTGTTGTAGACGAGGTCACCCTCGTCGGCGCCGAGGCCCTTGACCGTGATGATGGCGATCAGGCCGGGTATCACCGTGACCACCGGGATGAGCAGCTTCGGGAACGCGCCGATGATCGGGGTGCGGCGGGCGGCGCTCATGTCCTTGGCCGAGAGCGCCCGCTGGACCTCGGCGAAGTTCGTCGTCCAGTAGCCGAACGAGAGCACGAAGCCGAGGCCGAAGACGATGCCGATCCAGTTGGCGCCCAGCGGGTTGTCCGAGCTCGCCGTGCCCTGCCAGGTGTGCAGGGCCGCGTCGCCGAGCTTGCTGTCGCGGACCGCGTCGAACAGCCCGTCGATGCCGCCGACCTTGACCAGGCCGACGACGGTGATCGGGATCAGGCCGGCCAGGATGACGAAGAACTGCAGCACCTCGTTGTAGATCGCCGAGGAGAGCCCGCCGATGCCGATGTAGGTCAGCACGATCGCCGCGCCGATCACGATCGACAGCCACAGCGGCCAGCCGAGCAGCGCGTCCAGGACCAGGGCCAGGGCGTACAGGTTGACGCCCGCGATCAGCACCTGGGCGACCGCGAAGCTGAGCGCGTTGAACAGGTGGGTCGGCCGGTTGAACCGCAGCCGCAGGAACTCGGGGACGCTGCGGACCTTGGAGCCGTAGTAGAAGGGCATCATCACGATGCCGAGGAAGACCATGGCCGGCACGGCGCCGATCCAGTAGTAGTGCAGGGTCATCAGGCCGTACTGGGCGCCGTTGGCCGCCATGCCGATGATCTCAAGCGCGCCGAGGTTGGCCGAGACGAACGCCAGGCCGGTGACCCAGGCGGGCATCGATCTGCCGGAGAGGAAGAAGTCGGCGCTGGTCTTGATCGCCCGGCGGGCGGCGAAGCCGACGCCCAGGACGGTCGCGAAGTAGATCACGAGGATCAGGTAGTCGAATACGTCGAGATCGAGCCGTAGCCCCTCAGCCGCGAGCGTCTCCACGGGCACCTCCTGTTGCCGTCGCTGAGGCCGATACCCGTCGCGAAGATCCTTCACACCTGACCGTCCCGGGCGGATAAATCGACGGTCTTCCTTCTCCAGGGACGGGTCATGCGATCGAATGGCATAGATGTCCGTCGGCACCGGAAGGACCGCCATGCCCCTTGCCGTACCCCGAGCCCTGCTTGTCGCCCTGGTCACGCTCGCCGGCCTGCTGAGCGTGCCCGCACCCGCCTCGGCCGCGCCCCCGCGGCCCTTCGTGCGCGGCGGGCAGACCGTGCCCGTCTACGACTACGCCGACGCGATCCGCGAAAGCGTCTGGGTACAGACCCCCACCGACGCCGACCAGGACGGCGTGCCCGACCGGGTCGCGGTCGACCTGGTCCGCCCGCGCACGGCGCGCGGCGTCAAGGTCCCGGTGATCATGGATGCCTCGCCCTACTACGCCTGCTGCGGCCGCGGCAACGAGAGCGAGCTCAAGAAGTACGACGCGCAGGGCGTGATCAGCAAGGCACCGCTGTTCTACGACAACTACTTCGTGCCCCGCGGGTACGCGTTCGCCGCCGTCGACCTGAGCGGCACCAACCGCTCGACGGGCTGCGAGGACGTCGGCGGGCCGGCCGAGGTGGCCGGCGCCCGGGCGGCGATCGACTGGCTCAACGGCCGGGCGAAGGGCTTCGCCGCCGACGGGACGCCGGTCTCGGCCCGGTCCTGGAGCACCGGCAAGGTCGGCATGATCGGCAAGTCCTGGGACGGCACGGTGGCCAACGGCGTCGCCGCGACCGGGGTCCGCGGCCTGGAGACCATCGTGCCGATCTCGGCCATCTCCAGCTGGTACGACTACATGCGGTACAACGGCTCGCTGCGGGCCTCGGGCTACCCGGGCTACCTGCAGCAGGTGGTCAGCGACCGGCTCCCCGAGTGCGCGGCGGTGACCTCCTCGCTGGCCACCGACAGCGCGGACGACACCGGTGACTACAACGCGTTCTGGCGGGCCCGCGACTACCGCCCGGCGGCCGGCCGGGTGCACGCGAGCGTCTTCGTGGTGCACGGCGTGAACGACCTGAACGTGACCACCCCGCAGTTCGCCGCGTGGTGGCAGGAACTGGCCGAGCAGGGCGTGCCGCGCAAGATCTGGCTGCACCGCACCGGCCACGTTGACCCGTTCGACGTGCGCCGCGCGGAGTGGGTGGCCACGCTGCACCAGTGGTTCGACTACTGGCTGCAGGGCCTGCACAACGGCGTGCTGGCCGCGCCGCGGGCGACGGTCGAAACCGCGCCCGGCGCCTTCACCCAGGCCCGGGACTGGCCGCTGCCCGGCACCCGCGAGGTGAGTGCGCCGCTCGGGGAGGGGCTGGCGTCGTACCCGGACGCCTCGCTGACCGAGGACGCGGCCGTGGCCTCGCCGTCCACCGAGATCGCGGGCCGGCTGGCCGTGCTGTACGGGCCGCTGGCCGCGCCGCTGCGCATCTCCGGCTCGCCCTCGGTGCGGTTGCGGATCCGGGTGGACCGCCCGACCACCCAGCTCACCGCCCGCCTGGTCGACTACGGCACGGCCACCCGGGTCGACTACGGCCGCGGTGAGGGGGTCCGGACGCTGACCACGGAGTCCTGCTGGGGAGCCTCGACGCCGGCCGACGACGCCTGCTACTTCGACGTGGCCGAACGGGTGGTGACCACCGACCACGAGGTGCTGACCCGGGGCTGGCTGGACGCGGCGCACCACGTGTCGCTGCGCTTCACCACGCCGTTGCGGCCGGGCCGCTGGTACACGGTGACGGTCCCGGTCAGCGCCTACGACGTGACGGTCCCGGCCGGGCACACGCTGGGCCTGGTCCTGACCCAGAGCGACCCGGAATTCACCGAGGCGCCGAACACCGGGGCCACCGTCACGGTCGACCTGGCCGCCAGCCGCCTGACCCTGCCGGTCACCGGTCGCGCCACTCTCGCACCGGCGCCCGCCGACGCGAAGATCGTCACCGCACCGGTCGCCCCGGCGGATCGCCAGACGCGGCCGCACCGCCTGCAACTGCCGCAGTAACCACCCCGTGGACCCGGCGCATCCAGCGGGATGCGCCGGGCTCCCGCCCAGCCCCGCGCGGCGCGGCGCGGTCTCAGCCCCGCACGGCGCGGCGGTCGATGAGGGCTTCGAGGCCGTCGAGGATGCGGTCCAGGCCGAAGGTGAACGCCTGGTTCTGGCCACCCTCGGCGGCCGTTTCGCGCATTGCCGCGGTCACCTGCGGGAAGCGCTCGCCGTGCAGCAACAGCACCTCGCCCATCGCCGCGGTCATCTCGTCCTCGTCGAGCCGGGCGGCGAACTGCTGCGCCAGCATCCGGGCGTGCCCGGCGAGCACCGCGATGGCGTCGAGGCGTTCCGCGCCGGTGAGCCCGGATCCGCCGCCCAGCGCGGCGAGCGCGCATTCCATCCAGCCGAGCTCGCACGGGCCGAGCGGGCGCCGCCCGACCGTGGCGTCGACGGACCACGGGTGCCGCAGGTAGGCCGCGAAGAGCCGCTCCGACCACTCGGCGAGCGCGGCGCGCCAGGAGGCGGCTCGCAGCACCGGCGGCTCCCCGATGGCCCGCTCGATCATCAGGGCCACCAGCTCGGCCTTGCCCGGCAGGTAGCGGTAGAGCGCCATCTTCGTCTTGCCCAGCTCGGCGGCGACCCGCTGCATCGAGACGGCGGCCAGCCCCTCGGCGTCGGCGACGGCGATCGCGGCGTCGGCGATGCGCTCCAGGCTCAGCGCCGGCTTCGGCCCGCGCGTGGGCTGGGCCCGCTCACCCCACAGGAATTCCACCGACATCCGACGACCCTCTTGCGCTCCGGCGACAACTGTCTCTACCGTACACAGAAATAACTGATTCCGATGGACACAGTTTGGGGCAGCATGACCACCAGGACCGTTCTGATCTCCGGGGCGAGCATCGCCGGGCCCGCCCTCGCCTACTGGCTCGGCCGGCACGGCTTTCGGCCGACGATCGTGGAGATCGCCCCGGCGCTGCGGACCGGCGGCCAGGCCGTGGACTTCCGCGGCCCCGTCCACCTCGGCCTGCTGGACCGCATGGGCGTGCTGGACCAGTTGAGGGAGGTGCAGACCGGCGGGACGGCGATGCGTTTCGTCGACGCCGACGGGCAGCGGGTCATGGAGATGCCCGCCGACTTCGCCGGCGGCGACGTCGAGATCCTGCGCGGCGACCTGTCCCGGATCCTGTGCGCGACCGGCGAGCAGACCGAGTACGTCTTCGGCGACAGCATCGCGGCCCTGACCGACACCCCGGGCGGCGTCGAGGTCACCTTCGCCTCCGGCGGGCAGCGCACCTTCGACCTGGTCATCGGCGCGGACGGGGTGCACTCGAACGTGCGCCGGCTGACCTTCGGCCCGGAACGGAAGTACGTCAGCCACCTCGGCTACTACGTGGCGGGCTGGCCGATGCCCAACCACCTCGGCCTGGGCCGCGACACGCTGGGCTACAACACCCCCGGGCGCCTGGCCTCGATCGGCGGCGACCACCGCGACCCGGCCGCGGCGGGCGCGTTCGTCGTCTTCGCGTCGCCGGAGCTGACCTACGACCGGCACGACCTCGACGCGCAGAAGCGCCTCGTGCGCGAGCGCTTCGCCGACCAGGGCTGGGAGGTGCCGCGCATGCTGACCGCCCTGGACCAGGCCGACGATCTGTACTTCGACCAGATCTGCCGGGTGGACATCAAGCCGTGGTCGCGGGGGCGCGTCGCGCTGGTCGGGGACGCGGCCTGCGGCGCGACCATCGGCGGCATGGGCACCGGTACGGGGCTGGTGGCGGCATACACGCTCGCGGGCGAACTGGCGGCGGCGGGCGGCGACCACACCGTGGCCTTCCCGCGCTACGAGGCCCGGCTCAGCTCGTTCGCCCGGCGCGCGCAGCGGGGCGGCGCGGGCGCGGGCCGGTTCCTCGCCCCGCGTACGGCGCACGGCCTCGCGATCCGCAACTGGCTAAACAACCAGGGCTGGTTCCTGACGCTGACCCTCAAGATCGCCGGCGACCGCAGCAGCGGCATCGACCTGCCGGACTACGCGGCGCTCAGCGGAGCTTCTCGACCGCCTCGACGGTGAGCTCGTCCAGGCTGTCGACCACCAGGCTCGCCAGCGCCAGGGCGTCGGCCGCCGGCGGGTAGACACCGTGCGGGACGGCGATGACCGCGAGACCCGCCGCCGCGGCCGAGCGCAGGCCGTTGCTGGAATCCTCGATCGCCGCGCAGAAGTCCGGGTTGAGGCCGAGGCGCTCGACCGCGGCCAGGTAGACATCCGGCGCCGGCTTGCCGCGCGACACCTCCTCGGTGGACAGGGTCACCCGGAACGTGCCGGTCAGCCCGGCCGTGGCGAGGACCTGGTCGATGAGGATCCGGGCGGACGAGCTGGCCAGGGCGACCGGGAAGCGCTCGGCGAGGCGCCGGACCGCGTCGACCGAGCCCGGGATCAACGGCAGGTCCGCGCTGTACCGCTCGGCCATCCGGGCGAGCACGTCCGCGGCGACCTGCTCGGGGCTGCGGGGCACGCCCACCTCCGCGCTCAGGTGCGTGGACCACTCACCGGTGCTCATGCCCATCATCCGGGTCTGGGTGTCGGGGAGGAACTCGCGGCCGTGCTCGGCGACGTAGCCGCGGCGCACTTCCTCCCAGACTTCCTCGGTGTCGATGATGACCCCGTCGAGGTCGAAGACGACCGCCTGCACCGTCACTGAGACCCTTCCTCTCCTCGGGGCGGGTGGCCCGGGGAGAAGACTATCGCCGCGCGCCGGTGCCGCCGGCACCGAGGCTCATTCTGGTACGAATCTCCGGCCAGCCAGAAATGGCGTTTATGCGGATATAACGATGTGACACGATAACTCTCCGTGATGGGCGACCTGTCCCGATTGTCGTCCACTCAACCGGTTAAGTGGCACCCTAGCTGCGCATCCATCGTCATCACCGGGCTCCGGCAGAGTCACCCTCGCAACCAGTTGACGCACCGTAGTCGATTGGTAAGTTGTTGGCCGGTCCCCCACCGAAGAACTCCGTACCACCAGACCACAGGCCGGCGCCCCCAACCCGGCCGGACACCGCCGAGGAGCCACCGCCATGCCTCCCGCGCCCCGCCAGCAGGCGAACCACGATTCGTGGTCGACGCCGCCAACCGTCACTGTCGTGATCCCAGCCCTCAACGAGGAACACAACCTGCCGCTGATCCTGGAGAACCTGCCACCGGTGGACGAGGTCGTCGTGGTGGACGGCCGGTCGCGCGACGACACGGTGGCCGTGGCCCGGGAGGTGCGCCCCGACGTGATCGTGGTGCGGCAGACCCGCTCCGGCAAGGGCAACGCGCTGGTCTGCGGCTTCGCCGCGAGCACCAGCGACATCGTTGTCACCCTCAACGCCGACGGCTCGGCCGACCCCCAGGAGATCCCCCGCTTCGTGGACGCCCTGCTCTCCGGCGCCGAGGCGGCGCACGGCTCGCGCTTCCGCGCCGGCGGCGACCACCGCGACGCCGGTGCCCCGGAGCGCGTCGGCCACGCCCTGCTGTGCCGTGTCGTGAACGTCTTCTTCGGCACCCGCTTCACCGACCTCAGCTGCGGCTACAACGCCTACTGGCGGGTGCTGCTGCCGGCGCTGGAGCTGCCGGCCCCCGACGCGCGCGGGCCCAAGCGCGGCCGGCTGGCCTGGGGCGAGGGGCCGGAGATCGACACCCTGACCACCCTCCGGATGGCCACCCAGGGCCTGCGGGTCGTGGAGGTCGCCACCGTCGGCTACCCACCCATCCACAACGCCGACCGGCCCAGGCACCTGCTCCCCGCGGTGCTGCGCGCGCTGCGCACCGCCTGGACGGAGTACGTCCGCCGCTGGAAGATCGGGCGCCGGCCGGCACCGCAGCGCCACGAGGCCGTCCGCGGCCGGCGGCGCGCCGGCACGGCCCCGCGCTACGAAGCCCCGGCGCCGCCGGCCGCCGACTCCGGCACGTCCGGCTACGAGGCCCCGGCGCCTCGGCACGCGGCCCGGCACTCCGTGCCGCCACCCGGCCGCGACGGGCGCCGGCTGGAGCGGCGGCGCGACGAACCGGGCCGCCCCGACCTCACCGTGATCCAGGGTGAGGGCCGGGACGAGCACCGGTACGGCCCGTCACACCTGCGCGCGGTGCCGGGCGAGAACTTCCGGGATTAAGGGGTGTCTAGCCCTTGGCCCGGTCGCGCAGCCGGGGCAGGATCTGCTCGCCGTACACGCGCAGGAAACGCTCCTGGTCCGGGCCCGGCGCGTGGAAGACCAGGTGCTTGAAGCCCATGTCGAGATATTCGGCGACCTTCGCCGCGTGCTCCTCCGGCTCCGAGGAGACGATCCAGCGGGTGACCGTCCGGTCCACCGACAGCGCGTCCGCGCGCCGCTGCATCTCGATCGGGTCCTCCACGCCGGTCTTCTCCTCCGGCGAGAGGGCCAGCGCACCCCAGTAGTGGGTGTCGTTGCGCGCCTGTTCGAGGTCGGGGTCGAAGGAGACCTTGACCTCGATCATCAGGTCGACGTCGTCCAGCGAGCGGGCCGCCTTCTCGGCGCCCTCCCGGACGGCCGGCAGCAGCGTGTCGGTGTAGAGCTCGTGGCCCTTGCCGCTGGTGGTGATGAACCCGTCGGCGATGCGCCCGGCGAGCCGGGTCGCGGCCGGGCCGGAGGCGCCGATGTAGATCGGCACCGGCTGCTCGGGCTTGTCGTAGATGGTGGCCAGTTCGGTGCGGTAGAAGGTGCCCTCGTAGGTCACCCGCTCCTCGGTCCAGAGCCGCCGGATCAGGGTGACCGCCTCCTTGAGGCGGGCGAAGCGCTCCTTGCCGTCGGGCCACTGCAGCCCGAGCGGGACCTCGTTGAGCGACTCCCCCGAGCCCACGCCCAGGATGACCCGGCCGGGCGCGAGGCAGCCGAGGGTGGCGAACGCCTGCGCGACCACCGCCGGGTGGTAGCGGAACGTCGGGGTGAGCACGCTGGTGCCGAGCAGGATCCGCTCGGTGCTCGCGGCGAGCGCGCCGAGCCAGGGCAGCGCGGCGGGCGCGTGCCCGCCGTCGTGCCGCCACGGCTGCAGGTGGTCGCTGACGAACACCGAGTCGAAGCCCTGCTGCTCGGCCTGGATGCCGTAGCGGAGCAACTCACGCGGCGCGAACTGCTCCGCCGATGCCTTGTAGCCGAACCGAATCATGATTCGACCCTATCCCCCGGCGCTATCCCGCGGCCTTGTACGCCTTGCCCGCCTCGGTCGGCGTCGAGGAGTCCCGGTAGAGCCCGAAGGCGGCGCTGTCCCCGACGGCCGGCAGCCCGAACCAGGCGTACCGCTCGACGAACGAGCGCTTCTCCAGGCCCCTGGTGCTGCCCGTGATGAAGGCCGCCTCCTGGGCGCCGGTGGGATACTTCGGGGAGCCGGTGAAGTTCATCAGGCCGTACTCGGTGACCCAGACCGGCAGGTCGTAACGGGCGTGCACGGCGTCGACGTAGCCGAGGAACTGCCCGACCGCGGCGGCGCTGAAATCCGAGCCGTACCAGTGCACCGTGATGAAATCGACGCGAAGATTTTTCTCCTTGGCGCCCGCCATGAACCGGTCCAGCCAGCCGCCGGCGGTGTCGCCGCCGTAGGCGACGGCCGGGCTGCCCAGCCGCAGGCCGGTGTCCCGCAGCCGGGGCCACGCGGCGAGCGCGTCCGCGACGCTCATGTTGGCCTGCCCGGCCAGGTCCGGCTCGTTGAAGCCGAGCAGGACGTCACCCTCGCGCTTCGCCTTGGCCAGGGTCGCCGAGGTGACGTTGGCCTTGCCCCAGATCATCGGGACGAACTCCACGCCACCCGGCGCCGGCATCGAGTCGTTCTCCGGCGACCAGTTGTAGTACCAACGCGCGCCGACGTCGTCGAGGGCGCCTTTGATCCCGTCGAACTGCCAGGTCCCGACCCCCTTCTTCGCCGACGTCACGGCCCCGCTCTGCTTCCCTGACGGAATCGGGGTGACCGACGGTGACGGCTTCGCCGACAGCGACGGCCGCGCCGGCGGCGCGGTAGCGCCGGGCCGGGCCGGCGGGGAGAGCCGCGGTGCCGGGTCGACAGTCGAGATCACGGCCGCGGTGGCGGCCGGCTTGTCGTCGTTGGCGTAGCCGACCACGGCCACGCCGCCGCCGGCCACCGTGCCGGTCGCCAGCACGGCCGTCAGCACGCGCCGGCCGATGCCGACGCCGCCCTTGACGGCGACCTTCCCGACCAGGGCCTTGCCGGAGCCGGCCGGCGCGACGTGCGACCCGGCCACGGCGTTGCCGGACACCGCCGGCGCGACGTGCGACCCGGCCTGGGCCCCGCCGAACGCGGACAGCGCACCGCCGCTGAGGGTGTGCGGCAGCGGCACCAGCGCCATGCCGGCCAGCAGGCGCTCCGCCGCCACCAGGCTGGACCAGGCCGGGGAGCAGTGCCGGCAGTCGCGGGTGTGGCGCGCGATGCGCTTGCGCCACAGCGGGCCGGGCCGGCCGTCCCACTCCAGGGTGACCAGGGCCAGGTCGGCGCAGGGCGGGGCGGCGGCCAGCGCGCGGACGACCACCCGGGCCGTCTCGAGCTGGCCCTTCATCCGCTGGATCCGGACCGCGGCGTGCTGGCGGGTCACGTCCACCGCGGCGACGATCTCGTCCCGGGTCAGCTCGCCGGAGGCCTCCAGCCACCACAGCGACAGCAGTTCCCGGTTGTCCTCGTCCAGCCAGCGGGTGGCCTCGGCGGTCTCCCGGCGCTGGCCGGCCAGTTCGAGCCGGGTGATCGCCAGGTCGGTGAAGTCGGCGCCGGGGTCGCGGACGTCGTCGGGCAGCAGCGTGCCGGGTGCGGAGCGGCGGGCCCGGTAGCAGTCCCGGACCTGACGCACCGTGATGGCGACCAGCCAGGACCGGAACGCCTCGGGCTCGCGCAGGTCGCCGAGGTTCCGCAGGACCCGGAGCATGGTGTCCTGCACGACGTCGTCGACGTCGGCGTGCCCGTCCAGGGCCCGGCCGACGATCGTGTAGACCAGCGGCAGGTACCCGGCGACCAGGCGGTCGACCGCGGCCGGATCGCCGGCGCGGGCGGCGACCACCGTCGCTGTGTCCGGTTGAAACGCCATCAGAGTCCTGACCTTCCCGTGGAGGCTCGAATCATCGCGCGCGGCCCTGCGGTGAGCCGGCCATGGGAAGGGAGACCGCCCGAACGGTCGGCGATAACAGGAACTTCGGGCGGCCGGTTCCGGACCGGCGCGCAGCGAGATCGGCCACAGCCGGTTAGCCCGGCCGCTCAGCGGGCACATCAAAGTCACAGGTCAACAGAACTCAGGGCCCCGAGCGGTGAGGAGGAGTCGCATGCGTATCTCGGTCCGGCTCAACCTGCCGCTTGAGGTCGAAAGCGTGCCGGCGGTGCGCCGCGTGCTGCGCTGTGCCCTCTCGGCCTTCCAGGTCGACCGCCAGGACGGCGACGATCTGGAGCTGGCCCTGACCGAGGCCTGCGCCAACGTGGTCAGGCACGCGACCGGCGCGGACGGCATCGAGGTGCGCCTCGACGTGGCCGAGGGGCGCTGCGCGATCGACGTCGCCGACAACGGTGCCGGCTTCGACGCGAACGCGGTGAGTGACCCCGACCCCGGCGGCGAGCGCGGCCGCGGGTTGTTCCTGATCAAGGCGCTGAGCGACAACGTACGGATGCAGTCGACGCCGCGGCGCGGCAGCCTCATCCACTTCGAGAAGACGTTCGCGCTGGCGGGCGGCCCCGGCTCGCACTGAGCGACCGGCCGGCGCCCGTACCCGATGCCCCCGGTCGATGCATCGTGGTCCTATCATCCTTGCCGTACAGCAAATATCCCTGTGCTGTGGCTGCTCCGCACCTGCCGGGAGAGGGAGGTCACCCGTGTCCGAACGTCCGACGCCCGTCGGGGCGCTGCTGCGCGCGGCGCCGCCCGACCGGCTTCCCGAGGTCGTGGCCGACCACCTGCGCCGGCACTACGCGGCCGGCCGGGTCGAGGCGCTGCTCGGGGACCTGTCCATGACCGGGCTCTGGCCGCTGCTCGAACCGGACGGGCCGGCTGGCAACGCCCGCGCCGTGCGCTGCTTCGGCAGCCAGCTGCCGCTGGTCGACATCGCCGCGGACGCCAACCGGGCCTACCTGCCGCTGACCGTCTGGGGCGAGCGCCTCGGCGTGCTGGTCGTGGAGACCGCGCTGCCGTCGGACGCCGGGCTGACCGGCGAGCTCTCGGCCGTCGCGGACGAGCTGGCCGTCGCCCTGCGGGCGGCCGACCAGACCACCGACCGCTACCGCCGGGTAATCCGCCGGGAACGCCTGACCATGGCCGCGGAACTGCAGTGGGAGCTGCTGCCGGGGCGCTCGCTGGGCGACGACCGCTTCCTGGTCGCCGGGCAACTGGAGCCGGCGTACGCGGTCTACGGCGACCACTTCGACTGGACGGTGACCGGTGACCGGCTCACCATCACCGTGCTGAACGGCCACGGCGCCGGCCTCGACGCCGCCGTGCTCACCGCCGTCGCGGTCAACGCCATGCGCAACGCCCGGCGCTCCGGCGCCAACATCGTCGAGCAGGCCGAGCTGGCCAGCGACGCCCTGCACGCCCGGCACGGCGGCGGCGCACACACCGCCACCCTGCTGCTCGAAATCGACCTGGTCGGCGGCTGGGTGGAGGCCGTGGACGCGGGCTCGCCACGCGCCGTCATCGCCCGGGAGCGCGGGATCCACGCGGTGAACCTGGAGCAGCAACTGCCGCTGGGCATGTTCGGCGAGACCCGGTACGAGATCCAGCGTTTCCGGCTCGAACCGGCCGACCGGCTGCTCGTGGTGAGCGACGGGGTGCACGCGGCGAGCCCGGGCGGGCGGGTGCCGTACGGCGAGACCGCCCTGCTGACCGCCCTGCGCCGGACGCGCCTGCAGCCCGCCACCGAGGCAGTGGGTACGGTGATGCGCGGCCTGCGCGACTATCACGCGGGCGAGGACCCGGACGACGACGCGGTGACTGTCTGCCTCGACTGGCGGCGCTGACCGTCGTGGTCCACGCTTGAGGGGGCCGATGACCGGGTACGGCCGAATGGCCCAGAATTTCAGCACCCCCATGAGTTCCAGCACAAAGAGGACCGGCATGGAGCGCGTCACGGACGTCGCCGCGGCGGTGGAGTCGACGGTGGAGTCGCTGCTGGGTGTGCTCGAGAGCGCCCGGCTCGCGCAGTCCCCGGCCGTGCCGCCGGCCCAGCTGCGGGTCCTCACGATCATCTCGCGCAGCGAGCACACCAACATGAGCCGGCTCGCCGAGGCCCTCGACGTCGTGCCGTCCTCGGCCAGCCGGCTGTGCGACCGGCTGGAGGCCACCGGACTGCTGCGCCGCGTGCCGGATCCCCGGGACCGCCGCGAGGTCCGGCTGCTGCTCACCTCGGCGGCCCATCGGCTGCTGGAGGATCTGCGCGAGCGCCGCCGGGCGGCGCTGGCCGAGGTGCTCGAACGGATGAGCCCCACCGGCCGGCTGGAACTGGTCCGCGCACTGGCGGCGTTCGACACCGCGACCGGCTCGGCGACGGCCACGGACGACCAGGACGGCCTGCGCTCGGCGTGAGGTAGCGTCCTTCCGTGCGCATCGGCATCGTGATCCTCCCCGACGAACGCTGGTCCGTCGCGGGCCGGCGCTGGCGCCTGGCCGAGGAGTACGGCTTCGACCACGCCTGGACCTACGACCACCTGGGCTGGCGCGACCTGGCCGACGGCCCCTGGTTCGACGCGGTGCCCACCCTGACGGCGGCGGCGATGGTGACCCGGCGGATCCGGCTCGGCACCTTCGTGGCCTCGCCGAACTTCCGGCACCCGGTGCATTTCGCCCGCGAGATCACCGCGCTGGACGACATCTCGCAGGGCCGGCTGCTGCTGGGCGTGGGCTCGGGCGGCACCGGTTTCGACTCCGCGGTGCTGGGCACGGCCGAGCTGACCCCGCGCGAGCGGATCGACCGCTTCACCGAGTTTCTCGCGCTGCTCACCCAACTGCTGGAAAACGACAGGACCGACTTCACGGGTACGTACTACCGCGCGGTGGACGCCCGCAGCATCCCCGGCCCGGTTCAGCAGCCCCGCCCGCCGCTCGTGGTGGCGGCCAACGGCCCCCGCGCGCTGCGGCTGGCAGCCAAGTACGGCGACGCCTGGGTCACCACGGGAGCGCAGGCCACGGACGACGAGGCCGCATGGTGGCGCTCGGTGGCCGAGGTCAGCGCCCGCTTCAGCGACGCGGCGGCCGGGCGGAGCATGGACCGCTATCTGAACCTGGACTCGTCCCCCGTCTTCTCGCTGAGCAGCGCGGAGGCCTTCACGGACGCGGTGGGCCGGGCGGCGGAGTTGGGCTTCACCGACGTGATGGCGCACTGGCCACGCAAGTCGAGCTGGTATGCCGGCGACGAGAAGGTGCTGGAAACCGTCGCGCCGATGCTGCCCAAACTCCGCGCTTCCTGAACCAGCCGCCCAAACAGACCGGAATCTTTCCGGTCGCGGCCATTCGCCGCCGCGAGTCCCAATGGCGGTGGGGCGGCCATTCACCTAGCCACACCCGCAGCCTACGGTCACCGAACATGCACACATTGCCACAACTCGACCGCAGGTATACCCCGTTCACCGGGCCGGGCCTTTGCCGCCGACCTGGGTCGTTAGCTCGGCCGGCGGCTGTTTAGCGGGCCACGCCCGGGTAAGGCGGGTGCGGCCGCCGCTTAGGGGGTCCGCGGCCCTTTGCCTTTACCCGGTCCGCTCGGTGCGGGATTGCGGGAGATGCCCCGGAGCGCCCCTTTGCCGGCGGGCCCGCCCGCCGTGGGATTGGGCGGGGCCACCCGGAGCGCCGCTTAGTACTGCTAGGGCGTTTGTTCTCCGAGTGTCGCCGCGCCGGGCCGGCATGACGGTGGTAGGGCAGCAGGCCTTGCTCTGCTTCCCCATGGGAAACACCGGGCGGGACGGTGCGGGTTCTGCTTTTCGGTTGACGCCCGGCGTCGGCCCCGGGTGTTTCCGATGGGGAAGGCAGTGCGGAGGTGGGGTGCCGCCGCCGGGCGGCGATGCCCGCAGATCGAGGCGGGCCCGATCTGACGCCGGGGGTAGGGCCGAACCACGAACCGCCACAGCGGGATTACCCGAGCGCCTCTCGCCGGTCAGCGGGCTTTCGCTCGCAGCACCGGCCCGGCCGGCCACCCGCCTGGGCGGCGGCGTTTCCTGGTGACTCAGGCCATTCCGAGCCGGATCTCGCCAGCGCCGGCGGGCGTCCGGCGACGGCGACCACGGCCATCGCCAGGGGCATTGACCGCCGACTTTGCGATGTGGGCGCGGCGCTCGGCAGGAACCTCCCGGACCGGGGCGCGCCGCTCTCAGCCGTCCCGGCTGGGAGCGGGGGAATCGGCTGGCACGCCAAGGCCGGGCGAACCAACGACGGTTCGCCCGGCCTTGGCGTGCCACCGAGGATCAGCGGCCGTGCGCCGCCCGATAGGCATTGCTGACGCCCTGCGGGATCCGGCCCCGCTCGGAGATCTGGTGGCCGTTCTCGGCCGCCCACTCGCGAATCAGCCTGTTCTCGTCGCGACTGCCCGCCGTGCGGCCCGTGCCACTCGCCGGGCGACCCGCGATGCGGCCGGAACCGCTCCGGCCGATGCGCGTGCCCGCCTCGATGAACGGGTCCAGTACCTTGCGCAACTTGCCGGCATTGGCCTCGGAAAGGTCGATGGTGTAGCTCGTGCCATCGAGGCTGAACTCGACCGTCCGGTCGGCCGGCTTTCCGTCCAGGTCGTCGATGAGGGTCGTGATTACCTGCCGCGCCATAACGACTCCTGACGTAATCCGAAGAACGCGCCTAGTCTCGCCTGCGACGCACTCCGCGCGCAACTGTTCGCCTGAATTTCACAGAATATCGGAGACCCCGGGCAATTATCGGCCCGCCCGCCTTCGAAATGCGACCGCGCCATTCACAGGAATCGTGGGGCGGCACGGTTAGCGATCAGCGGAGGAAAACCCGGGTGGCTGGCCACGCGTGGATGCCGTTAGGGTCGTCGGCATGGACGCCGACGACCGTGCCGCCTGGGACGAGCAGCGCCGGCAGGCCGTCGCCGGGCACGCCGCCGCGTTCGAGGCCGGCCGGGCCGCCGAGGCGGAGCAGGCCGGCAAGCTGCTCGCCGACTTCGTGCGCCAGGCCGCCGAGCGTGGCCTGCCGCCCGCCGTGCTCCGCGCCCGGGCCTTCGACGGCCAGGCGACCTACCGCACCCGGCTGCGCGGCTGGTATCTGAAGGCGAACCGCTCGGTGGCCGTCGGCGAGGACGGCGGGTTCTACGTCCTGTCCGTGCCGTCCTCGCTGCGCGCCCGCTTCACCGGCACGGATGTGTCGCCCAGCGCGCCCCGGCTGATCGTCGGCGCGGGCGGCGGCGACGGCGAGACCATGCCGCTGGCGGAGTTGCTGCGGCGCCGGCTCGACGCGGGAGCCGGGTGGCCGTGAGGCATACCTACAGCCTTGCCCCGGCCCCGCGGCGGATCCTCGCGGCCCTGGCCGCCACGGCAACCCTCGCCACCACAGTCCTGGCCACCCCGGCCCAGGCCACATCAGGCCAGGCCACACCAGGCCAGGCCACACCAGGCCAGGCCACACCAGGCCAGGCCACACCAGGCCAGGCCACACCGGGCCAGCTCTTAACGGGGCAGGCCGCGGGGCAGGCCGCGACCGTGCCGTGTCCGCGGCCCAAGGTCAAGCCGCCGGCGGGTCGCCCGGCCCGGCCGGTCCCGCCCGCGGACGACCCCGTGCTGCGCGCGGTCGGCGGCGACGCGCTGGCCACCAGTGGCCTGGTCGTGCCGCGCGGGGCGCCGAAGCCGCCCGCCCTGACCGCGACCAGTTGGCTGGTCGCCGACCTGGACACCGGGGAGGTGCTCGGCGGCTGCGGGCCGCACGTCTACGGCACCCCGGCCAGCGTGCAGAAGCTGCTGCTGGTGGCGACCGTCATGGACAAGCTCAACCCCAAGCAGGTCGCCACCATCACCGACGGCGACCTGGACATCGAGCCGTACAGCTCGGCGGTCGGCCTGCTGAAGGGCGGCAGATATCCGGTCAGCACGCTGTGGCTCGGCCTGCTGCTCAACTCCGGCAACGACGCGGCGAACACCCTGGCCCGGCTCGGCGGCGGCCGGGGCGGGCAGCCCGCCACGGTCGCGGCGATGAATGCCGAGGCCAAGCGGCTGGGTGCGTATCAGACGCATGCGGAGACCCCGTCCGGCCTGGACGGGCCCGGGCAGTTCACCAGCGCGTACGACCTGGCGCTGATCGCCCGGCAGTGCTTCGCCAAGCCGGCCTTCCGCAAGTACGCACTCACCGAGCGGACCCAGATCCCCGCCCAGAAGAAGCTGAAGAAAGGCGGCTTCCAGATCCAGAACGAGAACAAGCTGATCTACAAGTACCCGGGTGCGATGGGCGGCAAGACGGGCTTCACCAAGCTGGCCCGGCACAGTTACGTCGGCGGCGCCGAGCGCAACGGCCGCCGGCTGGTCGCCACCGTGCTGGGTGCGGAGGCGGCGCCGCTGCGCGGCTGGCAGCAGGGCGCGGCCCTGCTGGACTGGGGTTTCAAGCTGCCCAAGGAAGCGTCGGTGGGCAAGCTGGTCGAGCCCGGCGACCCTGACCCGCACGGTACGGCCACCGAAGCGAGCGCGGCTCCCACCCAGCCGAGCGGCCAGCAGGCCGCCCCCGCGACCACACCCGCCGCCACCAACCGTGGCCTGAACCTGGGTGTCGCCGCGGCGCTCGCGATCGTGCTGGCCGCCGCACCGCTCCTGCTGCTGCTCACCCAGCGCCGCCGCCGCCGACGGCTGCGACGCCGCACCGGAAGCGCGGCCGGCGCGGGCAGCCCGAGCAGCAACCCGGACAGCGCAGCCAGCCCGGACAGCCCGGACAGCGCAGATAGCGCGGGCGGCGCAGGTAGCGCAGGCAGCCCGGACAGCGCGGGCGGCGCGGGCAGCACCGGGCCGCCCTCCCCGTAGCGCTCGGGCGCCTTCTCAGGTGGCCAGCAGGCCGAAGACCCAGATCACCGCGATGCCCAGCGCCGCCGCGAACTCCACCAGCAGCGACAGGCCGACCGCTCCCAGCGCCCCGCGGGTCGACGGCCAGGCCTGGCCGGGGCCCAGCCGGAGCCGCTCGGCCGCCCACAGGCCGAGGATGAAGCCGAGCACCAGGCCGACCACCGGCACCACGAAGAAGCCGATGATCCCGAGCACGCCCCCGATCAGCAGCGACGAGGTCGGCACCCCGGTGCTCTTCAGGCGCTTGCCGGGCCACAGGTATTTCACCACCGTGCCGCCGGCCGCCACGACCGTGGCCAGCCCGAGCACCACCCACCGGCCGCCGTCGGCGTCGCCCAGGATCGCCCAGAGCAGCACCGCCAGCCAGCACAGCAGCAGCCCGGGCAGCACCGGGATCACCACACCCAGGACGCCGGCCAGCAGGACCACGCCGGCGATCACGTTGACGGTGGTGCCGGAGTCGGTGAGATCCATGCGACCAGCGTGCCGCAGCCGCGCCACAACTCTCAACTCGCGGGGCCCGGGGTCGATGGACACTCAGCGCCGCCGAACCCCGCGCCGGCGCATCGAGTGAACGGTGTCTCGCATGACTCGCAACGTGCTGGCGGTCGGCACCCATCCCGGTGACATCGAGTTCGGTTGTGCCGGCACTCTCGCCGCGCATCGCTCCGCCGGTGACTCCGTCACCATGCTCGTGCTCACCTGCGACGGGCCGGACACCGTACGGAGCCGGCGGGCCGAAGCGGCCGCGCGGGAGCTCGATTGTCTCCTGGTCTGGGGTCCGCAAGCGGCGGAACGCCGTTCCGGTGATCGTCGGGTCTATACCCGCGCCGCCGGCGACCGCCGGTCGCGCCAGCACCGGGCCGGCGAGACCTGGCCCGGGCTGGTCTCGTCCGCCGCGATGACGGTGGCCGCCATCGAGAACGTGCTCACCGGCGTCGACGCCGACGTGGTCTACGTGCACGCTCCGGACGACGCCAACGCCGAGCACCGGGCCGCCGCCGTGGCCACGCTCTCCGCCGCCCGGCACAGCAGCCGGATCCTGCATTACGCCGGGGAGTCGACCCTGCTGTTCGCCCCCGCGCTGTTCGTCGACATCTCGC
>Ga0307516_10000232_pt1 | contig 71483 bp, 56 predicted proteins | sample 19_EM_MG_FD_203310 | JGI IMG/M metagenome (GOLD analysis project Ga0307516, IMG submission 203310) | Populus trichocarpa ectomycorrhiza microbial communities from riparian zone in the Pacific Northwest, United States - 19_EM | ecosystem: Host-associated > Plants > Roots > Unclassified | place... | reverse complement strand
TAATGAAACCAGGCCCCACCAGGGGTTAGCTTATCAAACACCACAAACCATTTATGCAGCAGCTTAAACAAGCTATATTCTATCTTAACAAACGACTTTACCTGCCCTGATATACGGGAGCATCATATCACCCCGTTACCGGGCCATTGCCCGGATCCTTTTCGTGACCAATCTTTCCCTGGCCACGGATACCTACGGGGATGTGCCGTTATCGGACGCTTTCAAATCCCCCCAGGTCCTGTACCCGCACTATGACAAGCAGGAAGACATCTATACCTTTATGCATAAATACCTGGACTCCGCCATCGCGGAGATCGGCCAGCCCAGCCCGGCTAATTATACCCCGGGCGTGGACGATCTGATCTATGGAGGCTCTGTCCCGAAATGGACGCGGGCCGCCTGGTTTCTGAAAGCCCGGCTGTACATGCATACGACGAAGAAAGATGCCGTAGGGGCGGCCAATAATGCATTGACGGCGATAGCGAACGGCTTTACGGGCACCGGCGATGATTACCAACTAATCTTTAGCGATAAGAACCCCAACCCCTGGTTTACCAATGTGTCGGGACGTATTTCGGGCAGCTCTATTTTTACGATCGGCCCTTCCAAACGGTTTATCGATGTCACTACGGGCGCGCTGTACCCGAATCTTTTTGATCCACGGATCGATACCCTGGTGAAAAAAGCAGCTCCCACCACCCCATACGGAGGCATTGTCAATGGCGGCGGTGCGGCCGGCAGCAACAACAACCTTACCGATGTTACCTATTATGGCAGGCGGATCGCTCCGTTGGTGATCGGCTCCTATAGCGAGCAGAAACTGATGGAGGCCGAAGCAAGGTTCCTCGCCAACGGGGGCACTACCACGTCTACCGGCACTACACAACCTGCTTATGATGCCTATAAGGCCGGTATTATAGCCAATCTCAACAAACTAGGTTACCGCGATACCGCTTATGCCACCAAACCGCTGGTCGATGTCGGCGTCGCCAATCTCCGCCTGGAACTGATCCTCCGGGAAAAGCAGGTAGCTCTCTTCCTCAACCCGGAAGCGTGGACAGAAGTTCGTCGCTATGATTATGATCCGAACCTGTTCAGGGGAATGGCATTGCCATTAAATATTGATGCTTCCGCTAACGGAGGTTTTATCCGGCGTTCGCTCTATCCGCTGGATGAGATCACCAGGAACCCGAATGCCGCCGCTGCTGTGAAAGCTATCAGCGATAAGATGTGGTGGGACCTGTAAACATAATTTTCATCTATTAAAAAGTTTCTTATGAGAGTAATACTAAAAATATCCTTGCTGATCGTCCTACTAGCGGGTATGGTCGCCTGTAAGAAGTCGAAAGATTTCACAGAAGATGAATCCACCCCCACCGGCATTGGCTATACCCCTGTCTCTGCCAATACCCTGCAGGATGTAACGGCCAACCCCTTAATCAACCTTTCCGTCTCCTCTGCCACGGCCACTGTCTACCCGGCCAAGAGCTCATTTGCAACAGAGCTGACTTTCTTTTCCCAAAGCCCTATAAAAGAAACGACGATTTCACAAACAGTGGCCGGAACAAAAAGCCTGGTGAAGACTTATGCCTATGCAGCGGCGTATTCGAAGAGTAAGAGCCTGGATACCCTGTTGGTGCCCTATACGATCCCGGATTCAGTGACAGTGAGCGGTACCGTCATAAGACTGGACTACCAGATCACGAATGTGAATACATTGAATATAATCAGGACCGTATATGTGAAGGTGAAGTAATGAATCATTGCTTATAGAAGGGGGAGGTCTTATTCTTTGTTTTCAAAAAGTACATTCCTTTTGGCAATGCGGAAAGGGTTAGCGTGACCTTTGAATCATTCTCTTTATAGATCCTAAGTTGATCATTCATCGATTGCCCGATGCTGTTGAATACGGTAATGCCTTGCAGGTCGTCAACATTCCCCTCCAGGGTTAAATAACTGTTGGCAGGATTTGGGTAGACCTTAATGGCCTTCTCCTGTTGCGGATCGATGTGTGCGGACACTACTTCTGAAATGGTGGCCTTCCCATCAAGATCGAATTGTACCAGTCGATAATACGAAAGACCCGGATATGGCTTGCTGTCTATTGCAGAATAATGGACGACCGTATTCGAGTTTACCGAACCTTTTACCTTGCTGATGACGGACCAGTCCGATCCGTCACGTGAATGCTGTACTTCAAAATGATCATTGTTTACTTCGGTCGCTGTCGACCAATCCAGTTGCACAGTAGATTGGTTCGTTGCTTTTGCATCGAACTTTACCCATTCAACGGGCAATGAAACAAGGGTCTTGAAGGTGGCCATCTCTGCCACCCAATTACCACCTGCTGAAGTAAAGGTTGCATTATAGGAACCGGCTGTGACGCCTTTTTTATCTTCCACAATATTTTGATTGGCGGTGGAACGTGCGGTAAAAGTAGCTCCCACCGTCAAATTACCCGATGCACCGATACTGACCCCATAGATCAATTCGTTAGGGGCCAAGGTTGTTTTTGACCCGCTGCTGACGGCGGATCCGCTGCCGGCAGCGGCAGACTTTTGATCTAAAGGGTTTGTGATGGCGATACCGGAATATTCGCTCATATAGATCTGGAAAAATCCCGAGGACGCACCACTAAGGGTCGCTGTTATATTGATCGCCGATCCTCCGCCTGTAATATTATAGGCATACCACAATTCTGACCGGTAGTTCGTGTGCCAGTTCGTTGGGCCATTGATCCTTGCATACGTATTTCCTTTATTATCTGTGACGGTAGAGACGGATCGGGTTTGGTTGTCCCAGGACAAATGAACAACAATCAAATTGCCGGTTGTGCCCGGCGCCGGAAAAGCCTGGGAGATGGTGGAAGTAGAGGAACTGGTGTATTTGGTAGCGGTAGCAACATGGGTTTGTGCCAGCGTATGTTGGGAGGTGAATACCATCGAAAGAAAAAGACAGAATAAAGGGTAAATGTTTTTCATAATTGGGTATTTCAGATATAGAATTCCCTACCTTAAATGGACAATGGATATGCCAAACAGTTTATAGGCGAAGTCAGGACAGACTTCGCCTATAAATAATTGATAAATAATCTATTAAATAGTCTAAAATATAGCAATGTCAATAAGGAAGAAGGTTTCTTTCAGAGAAAAAGTCTCCAAAAGGGAAAGTTGACTGATTTTGGGAAGGCCAAAAAAAGGAATTAGATCAGGGTAAGGACCCTTCGAGCATAGAGAAATGCGTTATTGCGCATACCAGTCCCGTAAGCGGACATCGATCCCTTTATTACCGGCGTCTACGAGAGATTTGAACTTATTTACATCGCTTAAGCCGCCCTTTCCGCGATAATGATAGGGATAAACGATCTTTGGGCTGAAGGCCAGCACTGCATCAGCCGCTTCCGGGATATCCATTGTATAAGGGAGGTTCATACAGACGAAGGCTATGTCGATGTTTTTGAGCGCTCTCATTTCGGGGATCCCTTGTGTATCACCGGACAGGTAAATATTTTTGCCGCCCATGCCCAGAACATAACCATTCCCTCTACCCTTGGTATGCATCGCGGTAGCACTTTCAGGAAGATTGTACATGGGGATCGCCATGATGGAGATGCCGGACTGACTGGTCTTGTCACTATTGTGCAGCACCACTGTCTTTGCTTTATCCGAGGCCGGGAGTTTGTCCGCTACTACCTGTGGAACGATAAAGGTAGTGCCGCCTTTCTTCACTGCTGCGATGGTAGCCGTATCACAATGATCGCCATGGATATCAGTGACGAGGATCATGTCAGGAGCGGGAATCCCTTTATAGCTGGCTGCACCGCCGGTGGGATCGATATAAATGGTCAGGCCGTTCCAGGTCAGCACCAGGCTGGCATGCTGGATGGGTTGGATAGACAGCGCCCCTTTGTTTGTTTGTAAAACATCAGGGTCGATCCGCTGAGCGTGTACGTGGCAGATGACTATGGAAAAGAGGAATGCCAGGATGCTGAATTTCATATAATATGATTTTAGAGAGAACAAAAGTAATCAAAATCCCCTAATTTGGAGGGGCTAAAAGACCACTCTTCATGAGACCTTATCTGATGCTGCTTATTTTTACTACCATGGCCGGCCTTTCCTATGGTCAACCTCTTAGCACCAATGGTTATGAGGGGCAACATATCTTTGACTATGAGGATGCCTGTAATACTTATTCTTTTAACCCGCCTGCTATCATGCATGTTCACCCGATCAAACGGGAGCAGGTGTATGTATATTTCGTGAAGCGAAATAAGGTCCGGGATAGCGCGCTCTACCAGTTGATCTTTTATGATACGCTTGGGAGAGTATCGGAAGTCAATTACCTTAACAAAGACGGCAAATCAGCGGAAAAAATTGTTGAGTTAACCTATGATGACCGGCGCTCGTTGAAGATCCAGGCAAGGACCTCCACGGCAATCGATGGGTTTGACCTGTACTTCAATGCTAATGGAACGTTGGATTATACTTATGCATACAGGCTTCCTGTGTTCGAGCATGCCGATACGATGTTCACGACGGTAGTGACCAGCACCTATGATACGAGCCATCATTTCATCTTTGATAGTATTAGAACTACCGGGAAACCTATTCAGTTTTTGGCAAAGTATTACTATGATAAGATCGGAAGGGAAGATTTCGAGGTCTATGGTGAAAATGAGAGTATGAGGAGTTATTCTTATGTTGACACCACGTTACAAAAAACCAGCTTTTTTGTTAAAACAGGCAATGTCACAAAATGGCTTAAGCGTGAAAAATATTTCAATGCGGATCATCAAACCGTAAAAGTCTACGAATACCCTTGGCCTGACCTCCCTGGCCTAGGCAATCTACTGACTACCTATACCTATAATCCTGATAAGACCGTAGCTGAAATTGAGATCGCTACGAGGAAGGACGACACCTTATTCAGGCATTTTTATTTTACGGATTGATGGGGGCGATGACCTTTTCAATCTGCCAGTAATGCCCGAAGGGATCTTTTAGTTCACCCTGACGGTAACCATAGTCATAATCCTGTGCGGGTGAGGTCATCGTGGCTCCTGCTGCGACGGCCCTGGCCATTACGGCGTCTACGTCTGTTACCATGAGCCCGATGACGGTGGTCACCCCCTTATATTTTTCGGGGCTGAAAGTGACGTGACGGGACGACTCTTCGTGAAAATGAAACAGTGCTCCGTCGATCGACATCTCTGCTACGTGAATACTGCCGTCATCATTGCTCCAGCGTCTTAATTCGGTCGCGCCAAAAGCTTTTGGATAAAAATCAAGGTCCATCGTACCGCTTTTTATAACGAGCATGGGTACAAATACCGGGGCAGTGCTATCTTTCATGATCTATCTATTTTGAGAATTTAAAGTTATGTTTTTTGATTGGCTTATCCGGTAGATAGCCGGGGTAATTTTTAGCCGTATATTCGCGGCGCCATGCATATATTTCCCACCCAGTATTCCACACTTTCGACCCATGCCCTGAAAGAAGTTGTCAGAGAACGGTATGGATTCAAAAATTTGGAAGACAACTTCGATGATTTTGCCATTACTTTCCTGACCCCAAGATTTATTTGCGAAAGGGTCGCGCTGATTAAAAAATGGGTAGACTGGTATATATGAACTAGTTCAGCAGGGTCTTGATGGACGCATCCAACTGTTGCTTTGTAAATGGCTTGGATAAGAACAGATCGACGCCGGAGATCATGATGATCTTGATCTCGGGATATTTCACCTTGATATAGATGATCAGATCGATGCCTAACCCATCGGGCAGCCGATTGTCCAATAATACCAAAGAGGGTTGTTCCTTATGAAGATATTCCATGGCATCCGTTATATTCTTTACATGATCTACTATCAGTTCGTTCCTGTTCAATAGTATATTGATCAGTAAACACATGTCCCCTTCATCTTTAGGAGGACGGGTAATAAAATACCCAGGCTGGGGCTACGGGGATCATTGAGGGCTTGGGTAGTGGTTAAAAAGAGATAAAGCCGGGGCCGGATTATTGCTGTGATAAGGAAAATCTACCACCATGAAAATGAAACAAGAGGAAGAGCCGGTATTGATCGTGGAAGACGATAAGGACCTAAGTACGATCCTTAAACATGTATTAGGCAAATCACATCCTGTAAAATGTGTTCACAACCTGAAGGATGCCGAAGGATTCTTACAGACCCATACAGCCTCTCATCTTTTTTTAGATAATAATCTTCCCGATGGATTGGGCATCGACTTTGTCCCCTGGGCCCGCCGGAATAACCCCTCTGCTATGATCGTACTTATGACAGCCCATAACTTTAAAAATGTAAAGGCAAAGGCGTTGGAGAATGGGGCCGATCTCTTTATACAAAAGCCTTTTTCCATGTCGGAAATAAAAGGAATTATGCTGCAATCGAATCGTAAATGAGGATGGGAAGTCGAAAATCAACCAGCCGAACGTAAATAAAATACCGCCGCTCGGTAAATGAAGGCCGGGGATAAGCGCAGGCGGCTTAATTTTCCGGAATCAAATTATTGCCGTCCTGATCTCCCACTGTACGGTTAGCTCGCTAGTTTTCGGGATACTTCAAGAATGGCAAGCCTCTGCGAAAGCGGGGGCTTAGTCATTTTATAGTTAGCCGCGACGCAAATGACCCTCTAAATGTCGCGTTGGCACCCTTCCGCCACAGGATTATTTTTTATTTTTACGTACAAACCAAAGACCCATGCGGAAGTTAAAATTAATGGTGCAAATGTCCCTGGACGGATACATTGGAGCGAAGGACGGCCAACTGGATTGGCTGATATGGAATTTCGGTCCGGAGTGGAAATGGGATCAAGTCTTGCAAAAAACCTTTATCGAATTGACATCGACGGTGGATTGCATCCTGTTGAGCAGGAAAATGGCGGTGGAAGGATTTATCGGTCATTGGGCCAAAGTGGCGGATAACCCGGAAGATCCTCAATCTGCATTTGCTAAAAAGATCACTGACGCCCGAAAAGTGGTCTTTACCAAGACCCTTCATAAATCAGAATGGGTGAATACGATGCTTGCCAAAGGAGACCTGGTAACGGAGGTCAATTCCCTGAAAGGACAAGAGGGAAAGGATATGGTCGTTTATGGTGGCGCAGGTTTTGCATCTTCCCTGATCCGGGCGGGGCTTATCGATGAATTGAACCTATTTGTAAATCCCGTGGCGCTAGGCGATGGGAAGGCGATCTTCCAGGGGCTGGACAACCAGCTAAGACTGGAATTGCTAAAAGCCCAATCCTATGATTGCGGGGTTACGCTGCTGCAATACAAAATAAGAGAATAAACAGACTACGTTGAAATATTCGGTAACTTAATTAAAAAGTTAATCATGCCAAATTGGTTAAGAGCGTTGATCGCGGGATATGGCGCAAAGAAGCTGGGCGGCGGATGCTTCAGCACCATTTTGATCTTTGTGGTCATTTATTATGCATTGGGACAATGCAATCATGCGGTGGCGCCGCGACATGGCAAGATCATCCATACCGAACAGCATCCGCAGACGGCCCAGGCGGGACCTGCGCTGAAAAAAGGATAGTCTATTCCGTTCTCAGGCTTTTGATGGGGTTCATGAGGGCCGTCCTCACGGATTGGAAGCTGATGGTGACCGCCGTGATAAGAATGGCGAGGATGGCGGAAAAGACGAACACGCCCGGACTGATATGGATACGATAACTATATTTCTGCAGCCATTCCTGCGAGAAGTAAAAGGCAAGGGGTGACGCGATCACGCAGCTTGCACCCACCAATAGGATATAATCCCTGGACAGCATTAACCAAATCTGGGATACGGACGCACCCAGCACTTTTCGGATCCCCACCTCTTTCTTACGCTGCTCCGCTACATAGGCCGAAAGGCCGAATAAACCCAGGCAGGAAATGAAGACGGCCAATGCGGCGAAGATCCCTGCCAGCTTTCCAATGAGCCTTTCGAAATTGAATTTTGCGGCATAGGTCTCGTCCACAAAATGATAGTCATAAGGTATTTTAGGATTGTATTTTTCGAACAGAGGCTTAAGTCTGGCAAGGGCAGCCCCGGTGTTCACGGCCGGAGACAGGCGATAGGTCAGGTTCCAACCCAAGTCAGGCTTATAGACAAAGATGGTCGGTTCGGCAGGAGAAAAAGGAGAGCTCATCAAGGCATCTTCCACCACTCCTATCACCCGCAGGCGGTGAGGCATATCGGATAACGACCAGGTGATCATTTGATTGATGGGGTTTTTAAAGCGCATACGCCGAACGGCCGTTTCATTCAGGATCGCGCAGAGGGAATCCGAGCCGTAATTACCGGTGAAATTACTACCCTCTTTCAACCGGATCCCCATGGTCTTAAAATAATCGGCATCTCCCAGGGCATTCATGACCATCGTCAAGGGTTCATTGGGCAGCCTGCCCTGCCAATCGTCTATGGCGTTGCGCGAATAAACATCCGTGATGGGGCTAAGGGATCGGGTCATACTACTCACCACCCCGGTCTGCATTACCTCGTTCTTCAGGGCCTTATAATTATTCCCTGCGCCGGTGAACAACAACCGGTTGGGATCATAGCCCATCGGCCTGTTCCTGGCGTACTCGATCTGCTGATAGATAATGACGGTGCCGATGATGAGGGCGATCGAGCAGGTGAACTGCAGCACTACCAGGATCTTTCTTGGCAGCGTCGCCGACCGGCCTGCCTGCAACGCGCCTTTCAGGACCTTTATCGGCTGGAAAGAGGAAAGATAAAATGCGGGCCGACTGCCTGCCAGCAAGCCTGTAAGCAGGACATAGCTGAGCATGCTCAGCCAGAAGAGACCGTTCGAGAAAGGTATTTGGATCGAGCTGCGGGTAAGGGTATTGAATAGAGGTAGGGCCAGTTGTACGAGAAGAAGGGACAAGCCAAAAGCCAGGCAGGTGATGACCAGGGATTCGGTGAGGAATTGCCGGATCAGATCGGCTCTCGAAGAGCCGATGACTTTTCTTACGCCCACTTCCCGGGCCCTTTTTTCCGAACGCGCGGTAGAAAGGTTCATGAAATTGATACAGGCGATCAGGAGGACCAGGACACCGATGATGCCGAACATCCTGACGTAATCGATAAGGCCACCCGCTACCACGCCGTTCTTGTAATCGGTATAGAGATGCCAGTCTTTGAGAGGTTGTAGCAGTACTTGTTGCTGAAAGGTCTTATACACTTCCGGGGCGTATTTTTTTACCAGGAACTTCATTTTAGGTTCCACTTGCGCATAGCTTACATTCGGCCGGAGGGAAACATACGTGTTAAAGTAGAGGCTGTTCCAATCGGTGACGGCGGCTTTTACCCAGCCCTCCGATGAGAGAGGAAGGAAGTCGGTGAGGTAGTCGAATTGGAAACTTGAGTTAGCGGGCAGGTCCTTCAATACGCCGGTGACCTTCAGGAGCCTGTCGTCCTCAATCCAGACGGTCTTGTTCAGGGGATCGGCAGCGCCGAACAAAGCGATCGCTGTAGCATGCGTGAGTACGATGGATGAAGGTTCTTTCAGGGCATTTTCCGCACTGCCTTCCAGCAGGGGAAGTTGAAAGATCTTCAGGAAATCCGGTCCGCCGCTCATCCCGATAGGCCGGATCCTTTTGTCCCCCACCCGGAGGATATTCGAACTAGGGCCGAAACCCTGTGCCACCAGGGCGATCTCGGGAATGTCTTTCTTTAACGCATCCGCCAGGGGCAAACAGACAGCATTCTGGGTATGGATCTCGCCGTTGTTGTTAAGGTTGAATTTAACCTGGTAAGCCTGTTGATAGCCGGGAATAAATCGATCGTAGGAAGATTGATGGAATACCCAAAGACCGATCAACAGGGCGACCGCCATGCCGATGGCGAGGCCGAGAATATTCAATGCGCTGTACAGTTTGCCACGGACAATATTGCGCCAGGCGGTCTTGATATAGGTTTGTAACATGAAAGGAGGGTATCAAAGAAAATTCCAACTTTCTATAGCTCTATGCATCAATTAATTATCCGGCATTGAAAGGCTTTACTGTCCGGTAATGATACAGTGACCGTTCGTTTTGGGTCATCGTTGAAATTAGTATCTTTACCGCGTGAAAGGGATCATTTATCTATTGGCGCTCTATATACTTATCCTGCCTTGCATCCCTTGCCATGGCAACGAGCCCTGTTGTACCGAAGCAACAAGTAATAAGCAGGAGAATAAGATCCCCAAAGACCGTTCAGGTCAGGATCCCGTTTGCCCCTGCTGCCCTTTCTATTCCTGCAATGCGTGTCATGGCATCGTCCATCAGCATTTCGGGGCGGATCTCCCACACCAGTTTATACCGGTAATGAATCCATATGCTCATTATTCGGAGCCGATCCACTCCTTCTATTCCCCTGCTATCTGGCAGCCCCCCAAACTCGTTTAAGGTCTTCGGTCCGGTGTCTGGAAAATCAATTATTCATATCTTTTTGACGTATACGATGAAAAAAGCGATAAGCGTATTATTATTGCTTTGCGCAGGCTATCTGTGTAAGGCTCAGCATGTATTTAAGGCAACGATCAAAGTTGCGGGTTCGAAAGAACTCCTTCCGGGAGCGACTGTTCTTTTAGAAGGCGCCGGCAGGGGAGCGAAAGCCGATTCGAATGGAGTAGTGACGATTGCCGGTATTCCCGACGGTAAACAGGTGTTAATTTTTCACTTTATCGGGTTTAAAGACCATCGGGAGAACTTTAGTTTTCCGCTCAAAGAGGACAGCCTGATCATTTTATTGGAAGTAGCCGGAGAAGAAATGGGAGAGGTCGTTATTTCCTCTACCCGAAGCAACCGTACCATCCGGAATCTTCCTACCCGTGTCGAATTCGTCAACGGAGAGGAACTGGAAGAGAAAGCCAATATGCGACCGGGAGATATCCGGATGATGCTTAGTGAAAGCACCGGCATACAAACGCAACAGGTTTCGGCTACCTCCGGCAATTCCAGTATCCGTATCCAGGGATTGGACGGACGCTATACGCAATTGCTGAAAGACGGATTCCCCTTATATGCGGGTTTTTCAGGAGGACTGGGCTTATTGCAGACAGCTCCGTTGGATCTGCGACAAGTAGAGATCATCAAAGGATCTTCTTCTACCTTATACGGCGGAGGCGCCATCGCAGGATTGGTCAACCTGATCTCTAAAGTACCCACCCGGGAAAAAGAACTACGTTTCTTAGTGAATGGAACTTCTGCCGGCGGCCTGGATATCAATGGATTTTTTGGTCAGCGTTGGGGTAAGGCAGGCCTTACCGTTTATGGGGGCAGGAGCAGCAACAAGCCTTATGACCCTTCCGGTATTGGCTTTAGCGCCATCCCAAAGTTTGAAAGGATCATGCTTAATCCCAAGTTATTCGTTTATTTCAGTCCTGCAACCAAACTTAGTTTTGGCATCAATACGAGTTTTGAGGATCGTATAGGCGGGGATATGGAAACGATTAAAGGGCATAGCGACAGCCTGCATAGCTATTTCGAAAAGAACAAAAGTCATCGCCTCTCCACTCAATTCAGCTTTGACCATCGTTTCAGGGATACGGGCATCCTAACGATCAAAAGCTCTGCCAGTAATTTTAACCGTACCATCCTGATCCCCGGCTATGTTTTCAAGGGGAAGCAATGGTCCACTTATTCCGAGATGGTTTACAATACCCGGCAGAAGAAGGCGGAATGGGTGGCTGGATTAAATTTCTATACCGATGACTTTAAGGAAGAGCCGGGCGATAGTTTTCCCAAAAGAAATTATCATCAAAACACCCTGGGCGGCTTTGTTCAAAACACCTGGAATCTCCGTAAATGGCTGCAATTGGAAACAGGTCTGCGGGGGGATTATGTCGAGGATTATGGTATTGTCCTTTTACCCCGGGTAGCCGCTTTATTTAAATTATCGCCCCAGCTAACCTCCCGTATTGGCGGCGGCTTGGGTTATAAAACACCTACTATCTTTACGGAAGAGACGGAAAGGATACAATTCCGGTCCGTATTACCCGTCTCGCCCGGCGATAACGATCTTGAAAGATCCTATGGCGCGAATGCCGATATGAACTACCGGAAGCAGATCTTAAACGGAAAGGTCAGCTTCAGCATCAATCAGTTGTTCTTTTTTACCCGCATTCGTGATCCCCTGGTGCCGGATACCTTGCCGGGCCCTGTTTATAAGTTGACGAACAGCATTGGTTACCTCGATTCTAAAGGGTTTGAAACGAATATCAAACTGGGATATGAGAAATTTAAACTCTATATCGGTTACACTTTTACCGATGCGCATTTGAATGAAAAGGGCCATATCCGGGAAAACCCGATGACGGTGCGGCACCGGTGGAACAATGTCCTGATCTATGAAGAAGAAGATAAATGGAAATTGGGTTTCGAGGCATACTACTTCAGCAGGCAGCCTTTGAATGATGGGAGGACAGGCAGATCCTATTGGACCTTTGGCGCGATGGCTGAAAGATTGTGGGGGCGTTTTTCCCTGTTCATCAACTTTGAGAACTTTACGGATACCCGGCAGACCAAATTCGACACTATCTATACCGGCACCAGGAAGGATCCGGTATTCAGGGATATCTATGCACCCCTGGACGGAATAGTGGTGAATGGCGGACTTAAACTAAAGTGGTGAATCGGGGTATTTCTTCTTTACATGATCGATGGCTCTTTTTATGATGCTCTCGAGGACAGCCAGGTCGACATCCTCGAGCTTCTTGATATAGAGGCATCCTTTTGACGCCTTATGCTTACCGAGTTTTTTTAGCAGTTCCTCCTGTCCCGGAAGCCCGGCCATGACATAGAGGGAGATATTTGGCTTACGCGGCGAAAACCCTGTCAGGCACATATCGCCTTCGTGGCCGCTCTCGTATTTGTAATGGTATTTGCCAAACCCGATGATGGAAGGTCCCCACATTTTGGGCGCCGATCCTGTGATTTTCTTCATGATCCGGATCAGGGTGTTGCAGTCTTTCCGTAATGGCCCATCGGGGGCTTTACTATCCAGGAAGCTTTCGACGGATATTTCCGTAGCCTTTGTTTTTATTTCAGCCATCGCCTAGTTTTTAATGACAGATCAAAATAGTAGGTCTCCTTAAATTTACGGAAGATTGAGCCCCCCAACAAACCAACTTTGAGCTTTCTAACAAAGCAGCCCCTCTCCGGAATACCGACCTTTGTTGAAAATTAAGGATATGTCAAAAGTATGGTTTATTACCGGCAGCAGCCGGGGCCTTGGCCGTAGCCTGACAGCGGCGGTATTGGCAAAGGGAGATCAGGTAGCCGCTACCGCCCGTCATCCCGAACAATTAAAAGACCTGGAAGAACGATATCCCGGGCAAATAGTTCCCCTGAAGATGGATGTCAGCAGGGAAGAAGAGGTGAATGATGTGGTGGCGGCGGCTGTTGCTCATTTCGGCAGGATAGATGTGGTGGTGAACAATGCCGGTTTCGGGATTACCGGGGCTGCGGAAGCTTTTACCAATGAAGAGATCAGGAGCCAGATCGATACCAACCTCTATGGCCCTATTTATGTGACGCGTGCCGTATTGCCTTTCTTGCGCAAGCAGCGATCGGGTCGTATCTTGCAGATCAGTTCGTTGGGGGGGCGTATCGGAGCGCCGGGCCTCTCTGTCTACCAGGCGACAAAATTCGGGCTGGAGGGTTTTTCCGAAGCGGTCTCGAAGGAGATCGCGCCGTTGGGTATCCGGCTTACCCTGGTTGAGCCGGGTGGTTTTCGCACCGATTGGGCAGGAGCATCGATGGGCTATGCCAGGACGATCGACGATTATGCAGAAACAGTAGGAGTAAGGGTGAACCTGTTCAAGGACCCGAATTTCAAACTGGTGGGTGATCCTGATAGAGCCGCACAGGTCATGATCGAACTGGCTTATCATCCCGAGCCGCCTCTTCGACTGATATTGGGCAGCGAGGCAGTAGCGCTCCTGAAAAGGGCAGAAGCGATCAAACAGGCCGAATTTGAAAAATGGCTTCCTGTTAGTATGTCCACCGATCATGCGGACGCCGGCAATTTCCTCGATAGCGCGCTTGGTCGACTCATTTCCGGAGAAGAAAAATAAGATGGAACATCAAAGTAACCTATCGCCGCGTATCCTCTATTCCTGTTATGCCAGCAGCAGCAGGACGGGAGAGCAGTTTGTGCCGGAGCATATTTTCGGATATGTCCTCTCCGGCAGTCTCGTCATCAATGACGGCAGCGATACCTACACCTTTAAAGAAGGCGACTTCAGGTTTCTGAAAAGGAATCACCTGGCCAAATTCATCAAGCAGCCCCCTCCCGGCGGAGAATTCAGATCGGTATCCGTTTATCTGGACCAGGAAATGCTCCGCAATTTTAGCATGGAATATGGAATGACCGCGGGGAATACGAGCCATGAGAAAGGGATCCTGTCATTAAAACCCGAGCCTCTCTACAAGAGTTATATGGATTCTTTATCTCCTTATATTCATCTGTCGGAAAAGGGAAATGAGGCCTTGTTGCAGATAAAGATCAAAGAAGCCATCCTGATCCTGCTGAAGATGAACCCCGAACTGAAAGATGTCCTGTTCGACTTCAGCGAGCCGGGTAAGATCGACCTGGAAGCATTCATGAACGAACATTTTCATTTCAATGTAGAAATGAAAAGATTTGCTTACCTGACAGGGAGGAGCCACGCTACCTTCAAGCGGGATTTTGAAAAAATATTTCACAATTCACCTAATCGCTGGCTGCAACAAAAGAGGTTGCAGGCCGCGCATTATCTCATCAAAGAGAGGGGAAAGAAGCCGTCCGATGTATACCTGGAAGTCGGCTTTGAAGACCTTTCTCATTTTTCCTTCGCCTTTAAAAAGACCTTTGGCGTTGCGCCGTCCGCAGTGGGCTGAGGCGTTCAGGCCTCCATCTTGTATGCGAGCAGCATAAATCCCTTCACTTCCTTGTTCACGTCCTCCGGGTACAACATGCGGAAATGGTGATTGAATTGGGTCGCATCGCCCGGCACCTGTGCTATCTTTTGAAAACATAGGTTGTCGGAATAGGGTACTTTGAAAGGGAAAACGACGTGGATAAAACTCTTGCCGATCTGCGTGATCCAGGCGATCCTCTTATGGGAATTGGCGATCCCGATCATAGTCTTGGCGGGATGCAGAGTAATAGTGCCGACCTTGCTGAACTCATCCGCAAAATGGTAGAATAGGGATATGGCCTTTTCGGATTTGCCGGCGAGGAAGGCCTCTATGTCTTTTCCATACCCGGGGGTCTGTTTTTTAGTCATGGTATTCCCGGCGGCTGTTGGTGCCGGTGCCTGTAAAGATCGGGAATTTTTTCCCCTGCCACGCAACCTTTGAAAATGGCCCTCCGTTTGCATCACTATATCTGCGGTGCAGGTTCCAATCCCATTATGGCCTTTTATTAACGGATCTTGTAAAAGCTTAATGGAATTCTTATGCAAAAAATAATTGCTTTTTTCTTACTCCTGCCAGGCGGGGTCCTGGCGGCCTGGGCTCTTGCAGGCAACTGGAAGGCGGATGCCGCTCATGCCAAGGTGAGGTTTAGCGTTAAAGGGCCTTTGGGCGATGTACATGGGAATTTTTCCGGTTTAAAGGCGGAGATCCGCTTTAACGAAAAAGACCTGTCCGGCAGTTCGGTGTCTGCCAGCATCGATGCCGCGAGCGTGAGCACCGGTGTAGGCTTGCGCAACCATCACCTGCGCAGCAAGGAAGAATGGCTGGATGTGAAAAAATATCCACGTATCCGCTTCCAGTCGAAGAAGATCGAAAAGACGGCCGAAGGTTATAAAGCAGTGGGAGAGCTAACCTTGAAGGGCGTCACCAAGCCTGAAGAGATCCCTTTTACCTTTAGTTCCAAAGGAGCAGGCGGAGTTTTTAAAGGAAAACTCAGCATTAAACGTGAGGATTACCATATCGGCAAGCCGGGAGGGTCTACGGGTAGTGTCATTACCATCGAGCTGGAAGTGCCGGTAAAAAAATAGCCGTCTATCTAGCCTATGATGGACTTCAGAAATTCATCTTTTTTCCTGCGGGACACATCGATCACATCCCCATTCTGCATGATCACCTGTCCGCCTTCACCCCGGATGTATTTCTTTATATATTTAAGATTGATGAGGTGTGAGTTATGGACCCGAAAAAACTGGTAGGGTACCAGCAGGTCCTCGAATTCCTTTAATAATTTAGTCACGAGGATGGATTTGCCTTCCAGCAGAAAAAGTTTCGAGTAATTGGAGCTGGATTCGATGTGCAGGATATTCCTGATGGGAATGAATTCCAGTCCTTCATTCGTGGGTACCGCGATCTTTTCTTCCTGACTCCTATTGGCTGACAAGGATTGCCGCAAGACGTCCAACTTATCTTTTGTCTGGATCTGCCGGCTCCTCGCCAGGCGCTCAACAGCGCTCTGCAGATCTTTGATCGCAACGGGCTTCATAAGATAATCAAAAGCACTGATGCGGATGGCATCCACCGCGTAGTGGTTGTAAGCCGTAGTGAAAATAATGTCGAAGTCGAACTGCCCCAGTTCGTCCAGCATCCGGAATCCGTTCATACGCGGCATTTCGATATCCAAAAAGATAACATCCGGTTTATGCTGCCGGATCAGCAGGATCGCATCCTCCGGTTTTTGGGCGGTGGCTATGATCTCTACATCCGGACAGAATTCCGTTAATTTCTGTTGCAGGTTCTGCAGACTGCTCCATTCATCGTCGATCAATATTGCTTTCAGCGGCTCCATCTTAGACTGCGTTAATAATGATTTCTACTTTTGTTCCCCCGGGTGTCTTTTCTTCATTATAGAGGTCAATGATCTTAATTGCACCAGCACCATCCCCTCCCTTATTGAAGATATGGATCCTGTCTTCCGTGATCTTCAAGCCTACACTCTCATGGTAGGGCTTATTTCGTGTATTATATTCCTTTGATTTTTCCCGGCCGACACCATTGTCCTGGACCACATATTTTATTTTATCGCCGACCAGGGTGGCGGTCACCGTCAGGTGCAGGTCTTCTTCGTCACTATGCGCCAATCCATGCATGATGGCATTTTCCACATAAGGCTGGATCAGCAGCGATGGGGCCCTGTAGTCGCCTCCCAGGAGGGCGGGATCGACATAGGCCTTATAACTGAATTTATGGTTAAAACGGAGCTGTTCCAGGTCTACGTATAATTGCAGGGCTTCCATATCCTTTGCGATGGGCACTACTTCCGTACGGCTGCTGTCCAGGATCATGCGGATCAGCCTTGCAAACTTATTCAGGTAATCGCTGGCCAGCCGTTTCTCATTATGCATGATGAAATTCTCAATGCTATTGAGACTGTTGAAGATAAAATGCGGATTCATTTGCAGGCGTAAGACCTTTGTCTCGAGTTCCGCCTTTGTTTTCTGCGCCCGGATCTTATTACGGAGATTGCGCTGGTAAAAAATAATGGCCAGGATGATCAGGGCCATCAGGAAGGAGAGCAGATAAAAAATAAGGGAGCGCCGGCTATTCTGTAATTGAAGGTTCTTGATAGCATTGTCCTGTTGCAGCAGTCGGATCGTTTCTTCTTTTTGCAGGGTCTGGTAACTGACCTGAAAATCTGCGAGACTGGCCTTTGTGTTTTCGCTGGTCATGGAATCCTTTAGATTAAGATATTCCTGCTGAAATTCGAAAGCCTTCTTATAATCCTTCATCTTCTCATGGAGAAAGGTAAGGTTTTGCAGGGCGACCGCTACCAGTATCTGCTGTTTGTTCTCCCTGGCCATTTTTAACGCCGACTGCAGGTGGTCATTTGCCGCTGCATACCGGTGGAGGCTGGTGTCCAGGCTGGAAAGGCTCAGATGGGTCTTTATAAGATCGGACGGGTTCCCGTATTTTTTCAGGGAGGCGAGATTATTTTCCAGGAAGGGCCCGGCGAGTTCGAACTTTTTTTGTCCAAGGTAGATCTCTCCGAGCACCACCCGTAGCGTAGCCAACTGGGCCTCGTCGCCGATCTTCTCCGCTACCCGCCGGGATCTGTCAAGATAGACCAGGGCCGAATCGTATTGGCCCAGGTTACAATAATAGCCGGCGATATTGGAAGCGGTATTGGCATAAGGCATATTCGCATCGGAAAGATAGTTCAATGCCTCCTTCGAATAGAGGAGGGCCTTTTGATCATCCTGGGATTCGGAATACAATTCCCCCAAGTTAGCCAGCGCCATTCCGAGGCCAGGCAGATGTCCATTCTTTCTTTCCCCGTTAACGGAGGTCTGATAATAGCGGATCGCAGTCTTGAACATACCGAACCACTGGTAAACGGTGGCGATATTCTGGGAAAGGGAAACGCGCCTGGCAGAGGTCTCGGGTAGGGTGTCGATCACTGCCGTGAGAGAGTTCAGGTATACAAAGGAAGAGTCCTTATTGCCCATCTCGGAATACCGTTCCATGATCTCTCTCATGGAGAAGAGATAATACCCTCCCATTTTATTCGGGAGATGGGGCAATGCTTTTTTATAATATACAATAGCGCTGTCCGGCCGGAGGAGTTTATAGGTATATGCTTTGCCAATGAAAAAATTAAAGATGCCCTTCAGCGAATCCACCGTATTGCTTTCGGCTATGGCCAATCCTTTCCGCGACCAGTCATATACCGGCGTAAGCTGGTCTTCATTCAGCGAATCGTTGATGACCTTTACCAGGAAACGCATCCTGGCGGTATCGGTTGTCAGCGTAGCATAAGCGGGGGGAAGGGGCACCGGAGCAGGCGAGCTTTTTTTATCCTGGGCAAGGGCAGGGGACAGGATCATCGGCAGGACCAGGCAGGCTGTAACCAATGAGCGTAGCCGCTGTTTTATATCCGGGTTAATAAGTTGAATGAACATAGAGAACAATTTTACGGGCCAGCTACCTGCTGCCTGATCCATTTCGATCCGTTCCTTCTAAAGTAAGAAGAAAAGTCCTGATTTCTCAGCAAACCTACCACATTGTGGTATGGTTGCGGTCTATACTGAATAACCTGCCGGTGTTGTTGTGTAGACGGCCCTCTGCGGCCAATACCCGGCTGGATCGACTGCCTGCCAGCACCTACACATAAAAAGCCGCCATTTATTGACCGGCTTCCTCCGGTTACACAACCAGGGTAGGAGCGTGACAGAATGCCGGGTACTTTAGCGGCAACCTAATACGCCGATCATGAAAAAGCATCTATTTCTTCTCTTTTTATGGGCCTTTATCCTCAACTCCTCCAGGGCTCAGATAGGAGATCTGCTGAAAAGGAAGGCCGGGGAAGGCGCCCGGCAGGGCGCCCAGACGGGTACGGAAAAAAGCATCGACAAGGGCATCGATAAGCTCTTTAAGAAAAAGAACAAGAAGGGGGCCGTCGACTCCACCGTCGTGCAGGCAGGGCCTACCCAGACGGGCCAGGGCACGGACCTGAAGACTTATAGCAAGTATGATTTTATTCCCGGTGAGAAAGTACTCGCTTTCGACGACTTCGCGCAGGATGCCGTGGGGGATTTTCCCGATAAATGGAGTACCAATGCCTCGGGCGAGATCATGACGGTGGATAAGCATGCCGGCAAATGGCTGAATATTTCCAAACAGGGTTTCTATATCCCCCAGTTCATAAAAAGCCTCCCGGATAATTTCACCATCGAATATGACATCCTGTTCATTCCGCCTTCACCCGCGGCGGGTCCGAACACGGCGCAGGTCGGCCTGCAACTGATCAACAGCCCCTCGGGGAAACCTGTTTTCGATTATACCACCGCCCGCAGCTATTTTGAGCTCGATCCTTATATGGGCAACGTAAATGTCGGCAGCTATTCCAGAACGGAAAAGATCCTGACCAATGAATTCGCGGTAAAGGGCGTACAACGGCAGGCTTCCTTTACCTATCATGTGGCCGTCTGGCGCCAGAAGACAAGGTTAAGGGTCTACCTCAATGAAACAAAGGTCGTGGATGCGCCTTCCCTGCTATCGCCCGATATCAAATATAATAGCATCCGTTGGTCTACTTCCCTGAACAACGATGGCAGCAATTGGCTGATCGGCAATTTCAAATTCGCCTCGGGCTTGCCGGATACGCGAAACAAATTATTAAACGAGGGGAAATTTTCTACCACGGGGATCTTATTCGCCGCCAATTCTGCCAGCATTCAACCCCAGTCCTATGGAACTATGAAGGATCTGGCCATCGTGTTAAAAGAAAATGCCGGTTTAAAAATAAAAATAGTGGGACACACAGACAGCGATGGCGATGATGCGGCAAACCTGGCGCTGTCCAAAAAAAGGGCAGAAGCAGTAAAAATGATGCTGGTGAGTGAGTTTGGCATCGATGAAAGCCGCATGCAAAGCGATGGCAAGGGGGAAACACAACCGGCTGCGCCAAATACCAGCGCGGAAGGCAAAGCGCAAAACAGGCGTGTGGAATTTATTAAACTCTGATTATTACGTTATTAAAATTTTAATATGGTAAAAAGAACTTTAAGAATTCTATCGTTGGGTATCTGCATCTGTTGCAGTGTTAGTACCTATAGCCAGCGAAATTTTGACATTGACGTGTATAATGGTACTCCCTTCAACCTTACCGTAACAGCCTATTCTGAGCAGGGTCAAGGTATCTTTTATCCTTTTAATTCCTTTATTGAAAAAGGGAAAAGCCGTCATTATACCTGTAAGCAGGATGCTGTTTTGAAAGGTGTCGAAGGGCGCCTGAAATTAAAAGCAGGCAATAATGAAGTGCCGGGCGTGGTAGACATTTATTTCGATAACCCTGCCGTTGGAGATTTAACCTGCACGGCGAATGCAGACTGGCCTTATAGAGCCGTATTTACCTTCGGCCCTGAAAGAAATCGAGCTCCCAATGCAGTTATAGAAATAACGGCTGATACTACTCATTACAGTAACCCCACGCCATCCGGGATAAGAGCCGGTGGCAGCAGACAAACCGTTACAGACCCTTATAAATTTATTCCTGCCATTATCAACTTCGACTGGCAGGTAAGCCAACGCATGCGAAAAGATGATGACGATAAAAAAGATGGCAAAGCTTATAACGAGGTCGTCTATTTTTTTACCAGTGACGGAGACTATGCCGCAACAAAAAGGGAAGGCGCGAGCTTTAGCCTGATGGTATATACCAAAGAAGGCACAACGTTGTTGATCGACGATAAATCCAAGACCATTACTGTAATGAACATGCCTAAAATCGTGGGTGAAGGGGGGGCTATGGGGAAAAAAATAGCAGAAAAAATAAATAAGGGCCCGTTAAAAAAACAGCAGGATGATGAAAAATTCACTATAACAAAAACCGGCAAAACAAAAAGCATCCTGGGGTACACGGCCGATGAATATCGGAATGCCGGAAAAAGCGGCACGATGTCTTTCTGGTATGCTAAAGTCCCATTTGACCCGGTTAAAATTTATACTATGGGCGCCGGCCGCCCGGCCGACATCAGCAAAATTCAAAACGACCCGAAAATGAAGAACAATATGTTTGCCATTCCACTGCTTACTAAAAATTACTTGTGGGTACAAACCGATGGGGGCGGAATAACCGGTATGGAAACAACGGAGATAAGAAAAGTAAATAATACCATTCGCACGGCAGGATATAAAATAAAACAAATGAGGGGCCTGAAGGACATGTTGAAGGGAGATGATAATTGAGAACATTATGAAACTAACTATTCATTTATTGCTATTTACATTTTGTGTTCTAAAAATATCGGCGCAAGACCTTGGCAATATTAAAAAGCAAAAGCCATTTACCATCAGCGGCAGTATTGGCGCTTCTACAAATTTTTATAGTTCGAACGAACCCGTTGCTACGCGTCCGCCATCTGGCTGGAATATTTATGGGAATTTTACACCCACTGTCTATGGAATTGCACTACCGGTATCCTTCGTTATAAACCAATACGGGAAAAGTTACCAGCAGCCTTTTACCATGTTTGGGATAAGTCCCACCTATAAATGGGCTACCCTGCATTTAGGTTACCGTAACCTTCAATTCTCTCCGGTGACGTTTGACGGGCAAAGCTTTCGCGGGGCAGGCCTGGAGCTTACTCCGAAACTTTTCCGTTTTGCCGCTTTTTATGGCAAGCTTAACCGTAAGATAAATGAAGACACTACCAGCGGGCGCTTCGCGCCGCCGCAGTTCTCACGCATTGGCTATGGCATTAAAATCGGCATCGGCAGCGCCAGCAATTATTTCGATCTTATTTATTTTCATGCCAAAGACGACAGCGGGTCTGCGAAAGTCATTAATAAACAAAATTATCGCCCGCAGGAAAATACGGTGTTGGGTTCTTCCTTCAGAATAACACTGGCTAAAAAAATTATTTTTAACACAGATATGGCCATCAGCGGATTGACGCAGGATATTTCTCAACCCAAGCCGATCTCCAATTCCGGCAATGGCTCCCTGCAAAAACTAATGAGCCGGTTTGTTTCATCCAACAATACGACTATTGCCAACTGGGCCGGGCAATCATCCCTGCAGTTTATTTTCAATGGCTATACTACTACAGTAGCTTACCGGCGGGTACAACCGGATTTTAAATCCCTGGGTACACCCTATATGCTGAATGATATCGAACTGATGAACTGGGTCAATAACTTTAATGTGTCTAAAGGCAAACTGAATATTACCACCAGTATTGCCAGCCAGCATAATAACCTGGATAATAAATTAACCAGCCGGCTAAATACGTTTACGGATAACCTTACAATAAATGCACTCGTTACAGAGCGTTTTAATCTCAATTTTAATTATTCCGGCTACCTGCTGCAACAAAAATCCGGTACAGAGAAATTAAGCGATTCTATAAGGCTGAACCAGCAAATTCACCAGTTAAGCCTTAGCCCTTCCTATACAATTGTTAATACCATGCGTTCCAACACGATAAGCGGCAATATCAGTTATATGCTGCTCAACGATAAAAACCCTGCCACAAAGACGTTTACCAACAGCCATAATATTTCTACCTCTCTTAATTATACCATGGGCTTTGTCAAGAAGTCCAGCAGCATTACTTTATCCGGGCTATTCTCCCAATATACACAGGATACGAACTATTACAGGACTTATGGCGCCACGCTTGGTAGTTCAGCCCAGGTGTTGAAAAACAAACAACTGGGTTTGCAAGGGTCGGCAGGGTATCTTATCAATAAATCATCTTATGGCAGTGTGCAAAGCAATCTTACCTTTTCTGCCAATATAGGGTACCATATAAAGCATCACTCGCTGAATGCCTTCGCCAACTATATCTATACACCTTATAACCCAATCAATACTATTATTTATAAAAATGTGCCGCAAGCCGTAGCTACTAAGAATATGGCCGGCGGTGTCGCTTATAATTACTCATTCTAGGTATGATAAACCAACCGATATGAAAATAAACAAATATTATATACTGAGCTTGCTCCTTTTATTGGCACTGCAATACGCAAAAGCACAACCTTTTTCTGTAAATGTCACCACTACGGCAGTCCCTCCGGTAAACCCGGTGATCAGCCAATACGTTGTATCGGGCAGTCTTTCAGCATCCTTGATGTATGGGGCTGTCGGCACTCCGCCCATACAGGTGTATGTACAGGGAAGGATCGAATGCCTTTCACCATCGCCATTCACCATCGCGGTCAACCCCGCTTATTCACAGGCGGGCACGGTGACATTAACACCTGGCGCACCTACGCAATTAATAGCAACACAATTGTCCGGGGCGTTTGGTTTTTTCAACGATAATAACCTGGTGACAACAGGTATAACCCTGGCCAGCTTAAAAGATGCCAATAATAATATTAAATTGCCGGCAGGCGTATATCGTATTTGTTTTTTAACGAGGCAGGTAAATCCTGCCAGCGGGCTACCCGGTAATAATTTATCCGATCCCAATCTCGGTTGTGGAAATTTCAATATACAAAATGCGCAGCCTTCCAATAGCGTACTTATCAATACAATGGTGATCCCGCCTGCGGGTAGCGCTATCGCTGCATTTATTTTTAAAGGCGGCGTAAAACCTACGGTGCAATATAATAATGCCGGAGGTGGAAATATGCAGGTAAAATTGTTTGGAAAGATAGAACGCCTATCACCTTCGCCTTTTACTATTTCTTTAAACGCCAATTACGCCCAGCAGCAACCGGTAACTTTAATACCCGGCGTACCCATACAGCTTTCGCCAAACCAGGTAGCAGATGCGTTTGGAAATTTTTCAGACAATAATTTGACTGTTTCCGGCATTCCATTCCCCCAGTTAAAGGATGCGAATAATAATATCGTATTGCCGGACGGCACTTACCGGGTTTGTTTCTATGCGCGAACGATCGATCCTGCTTCCGGCGCATTGGGCAGTAATGCATCAGATCCGAATCTTGGCTGCGGTACATTTGGCATATGCGCTACCGCTGCCGCACCACAGTTTACACAGCCGGTAAGTAATCTTAATATTAAAAGCAGCATGGTGGTAGTGCAAAAGGTCTCGCCTATTGTATTTGCATGGACGCCGCCCTCCAACACCTGTGGCGGACAACTGGGCGCCCTCTCTTATGATTTTGAAATACACGAACTCTTCAACGGGCAAACCGTAACGGATGCCATTCATAACCCCCCGCTATTTACAAAGACGCAATTGCCTTCTTCTACTTTTTTATTTGATACTTTATTGAACAATGGTATTTTACAAAGCGGCAAGCAATACGTAATACGTGTGAGGGCCAATGCGGCCACCAATGCCATGGTCCAGAAAATAGACAACAATGGTTACAGCCGCATAGAAGCATTTCAATATGGCGAAACCGGAAAAACACCGGATCCTCCCGCAAATCCGCCTCCTGATAACAATAACCAGCCGCCCCAGGTAAATGGCGTGGAAGGCGATTGTAAAATCCCAGTTCCATCCAATACTACCCTTATTGGCAGCAACGAGATCTTAAAGGGTAAGGAAATCAAGATTGGCGAGTTTACGCTGATCCCTTCGGCCATAACCAGGAATAATGATAACACGTATACCGGCAAGGGAACGATAAACTGGAACCCGGTAATTGGGAAAGCTAATTTGATAGTGGCTTTTGATAAAATAAAGATCAATACCGATAAGGCAGTTTTTGACGGAACCATCGTAACGCAAACAGACCCCGGTGTTTTTAAATCGGAAAAATTCGATGAGTTTAAGGATTTTGCTAAAAAGACCGGTGCAGGATTGGATAAACTGGCTGGCGATGTGGAGGGTTTTATCAATAAAAACCCAGGCGCCCGTCTACTTAGCAAACTGGATGGAAGCACACCGGTGGATCTGCCGATAGGATTAAATAACCAGGACATAGGTGGCGTACCTGTTACCCTGGAGATCGTAAGTATCATATTTTCTCCGAAAGGGGCCACCATGAGCTTGCTGTTCGATATGAATATACCAGAAGCAAGCGGATGGCTGACTTTGGCCGGGACGGGTTTCTGCATCCATCCTTCCAGTATCAGTTTGAACACGGGCACCTTGTTCTTACCGACTGACCGGGACTTTAATATTGGCGGCGGACAGAATAATATGAATATTAAGTTCAAGGGCTGCCCCTCGGCAGACTCTACAAAAGGCACTTATGTGAGCTGGCAAAATGGAAAGCTCAGTGATATTGTCGCCCATGCGGAGATCTCCTTTCCGCAAAGTTTAATGGTACCGGAGGATAATGATGGAAAAGTAGCAGCTGGATCGGTGGTGGCTAAATTATTATTTCGTTTTAAGAAATGGGAAGACTGGATGGCAGCCATCGATCTGCCTAACTTTCAGTTGACGGATGTAAAAGGGTTAAGCTTTCACCCGGGCAGCATCTATTATGATCATTCCGTCCTATCCAATGCGGAGGGCTTTACCTATCCCGCAAATATAAAGAAGCAGAAGGGCAATGACTTTGAAGGCCTGTATATAAAGGAGTTTAAAATTTTGCTACCGGAAGATTTTAAAACCTTTAACCAGAAAAAAGGCGAAAGGACGGATTTTACGGCCACCAACCTGATCATAGATGACGAGGGTTTGAGTGTTTTTGTGAAAGGGACCGATGTGATCGATATAAAAACCGGCAATATGGGTGGATGGGGATTCTCATTACATAATATCGAAGTAGATATACAAGGTAGCACCTTTACGAGTGGTAAGATGGATGGAAAGATACTCCTGCCTGTAAGTTCCACACCGTTGGATTACAGCGGCGATCTTCATATTGACAAAGGCAATGATACTTTAAAATATGCCTTTGTAATAAAGCCTTCGGCAAAAATGAGTTGGGACATCTGGAAGGCATCCGTGGAGTTGAAGCCTTCTTCCTATGTTCAGGTAAAAAGGGATGCATCCGGCGCTGCAGTTACCGCCTTGCTCAACGGCGATGTGAGTATTATTCTTTCCAGCGGCACGCCGGCTTTAAAATTTGAGGCCATTACTTTTGACAGTCTGGGAATTTCTAACCGAAATATCATCACCAATAAGAAAGAATTCTGGATGAGTCCCGGTGTATGGGGCATGATAGGGTTGCCCAAGAAAAAACCCTCCTCCGTCTATCATTTGTCGAGGAGCGAGGAAGTATTGGCGGGGCCGTATTCCGGGATCTTTTCAGAAGAGGACGAAGATGCAGATGACAATAGCAGCAGCCAGGGATCCGTTGCGGGGTTTCCGATAAATCTCGACCATATCCTTCCCTATGTCGAGCTAGGTACGACCGTAAAAGCGGGATTAAAACTGAATATTTTTATGGGTATTGGCGGTGCGGATAAGTCCATACTGTCTGCATCCACTGCCATAAAAATTTATGGCGAGGCCGAGTTTGGCATTAATACGGAAGACTACCGGCCCAAGTTTAAGATCAGCGGTGGCATCGATGTGGACTCTATCAAACTGGAAGGGCAGGCGGGTCCGGTGGCCATAAAAGGTTACCTGGCCTTTTATAATAAAGACAAAACTTTTGGAGATGGTATTAAAGGCCATGTAGAAGCCACATTCCCCATGGTTAAGATTGAAGCCACGGCGCAGTTTGGAAATGTAAATGATTATAATTACTGGTATATAGACGCCTGTGCCCAATTTTCGCAACCCATACCCATAATAGGGTTCCTGGGTATTAACGGTTTTGGCGGCGGGGCTTATTACAATATGGCATTACAAAACGATCCGCCACAGAGTGATACCATGAGTGCAAAGAATGTTGCCAATAACAGCAAACCGGGGACCTCCATGTCGGGCATCAGCTTTGTGCCCAGTGAGGGCGTATTTGGCTTGAGGGCAACCGTACTGATCTGTATGACCAGTGGCGCCGGCCCCAAGGCGATGAACGCAAAAATTACAATGGGCGCGCAAATTGCAAACGGAGCTTTTCAAAAATTGACTTTATCCGGCGATGCGTATGTATTCACCAACCCGCCGTCCAATGACAAGGCAATCGTAAAAGGGCATGTAGAAATTATTTATAATATCCCCGAGAAAGAGTTCTCCTTAAATGCCGAATTAATTGCGAATTTTTCCGTGGCCAAGCTAACCGTACCCCTCAGCATTTATACCGCACCCAAGGGCTGGTATTTTAAAGTGGGCGATCCCTGGGCGAAAAAAGTAACCTTGGATTTCCCTGAATCTAAAACAGCTTTTTATCATTATAAAGTCGGTGCTTCCGCTTATTTTGTCGCGGGGTCATTAATTAATCCGCAGTTCCCGGACTTACCCGTAGAGGTAACCAGTATGTTGCATATAACCACAGAACCAAAGATCCAGGCTTTTATCGATGAATTAAATAAAACTCCCGGCTCGGGTATGATGTTCGGCGCCGAAGTGCATGGCAGCCTTGGGTTCAATGTAGCTATCATCTATGCGGATGCGGATGCTGTACTGGGCTTCGATATGATGCTGAAAAACTTTACCGGCCTTACCTGCAATGGCGGTAAATCCGCAGGATGGGAAGACTGGTATGCATTGGGACAATTGTATGCGTATTTAAAATTAGATGTAGGATTGGCTATCGATGTTTGGTTTTACAGTGGTAAGGTAAGTCTTGCAAAATTCGCTGCCGGCGCTTATTTACGCGGCGGCTTGCCCAACCCCACCTGGATGGATGGCGCCGTTGCTATTGAAGGCGCGGTGCTGGGAGGATTAATAAAGGTAAATACGCAGGCCCATTTTAGCATTGGTGATAAATGCTACCCGGACCCGGACCCTTTAAGGGATATAAAAATTATCTCTGATTATGGGCCGAGGGGAAATAAAGAAAGCGTTTTCTCGTATCCTTATGCTGCGTCTAATGTCGGGCTGGAAAAAAATTATGAAATAACGTTACCCCCAACTAATGACAATACAGATGGAGAAGTGAGGGTCTATCAATTTAAGATAAAATCATTCCGTTTGTTGAAAGACGGCACCACTGCTGTTCCGGATGCAGGGCTGGAATATAGTAACGATCAAAGTACCGTTTCTCTAAAACGGAATATAATCCTGGATGGCAATGCCAACTATCAAGCCGAGATCGATTGTTATGCCATGCAATATTATGGAGGCGCAAAAGGTATCCAGGGATGGGGACTGCCCTGGAATGATAAACTGGGTAAGCCCGTAGCGGTAGAAGAAGCAACGCCCTTCAGTTTTACAACAGGTCCGCAGCCCGATTCGATCCCCGATGGAAATATCGCGTTTAGTTACCCTGTAGATAAGCAACGCTATGTATTAATAAAAGAGCTCAATGGAAAAGGTAAAATCCACCTAGACCAGGACCAGGATAACATACTTATTGGCGATGGTACGGGACTAAATGCCATGAGGTCGTATAAACTGTACTTTATACCCGTTGGAAGTACGGATACGGTAAAAACAAATTTCACCTGGAATGATAACTCAAGGGATATTGAGTATGCCCTTCCCGCCGGTTTAAAAAATAATACCCCGTATAAGTTAGAGTTCTGGTCTTTTGAAAAAAGCAGTATGACCATGGCTTTTAATGGCGCATCCACCTTAAAAACAGAAACCAAAATGAGCGCCACCAATGTTAAAGGGGTGGAAAAGAAGGAGACCAGGGTAGTGTCGGCGGCGCTTAAGATCCCGAAACCCATTTATACCATGGTTTACCGCACCAGCGCGTTCAATACTCTCAGCGATAAGCTAAATGCGATGGGTGGTTGGGGATCCGTACAAAAAAGCAATGCATTGTATATTACTAACGATGAAATGTCTACCGAGCATTTTGATGATTTTGAAACCAAGGGTTTTACGGCGCCTAATGGAGTGAATTATTACCCTCCTCTATTAAATATCGATATCGCCTGGGATCATAAGCAGGAAAACGACCGGTGGGCAGAAGACGAATTATATACCAACGCTTTTTTCTTATCCAGTAAAAGCGTAACGACAGATTTTGGAGTAAGTTGGCTAAGGGATGGCAGCCTCATTCCAGTACCGGTGAAAAATATCGATCTCAGCCGCTTGTACAGCGATAAGCCGTTAAGCCCGGCAGAAGCAGGGCAACCGGTAGCGGCTCCTAAAAATTCCAAAATTATTTCTTCCGGCTATTCTGTTAGTTTGCCGGTAAACAAATCCAGTAGCAACCAGTCTGGTGGTTCTGTTTTCGGCTACCAAACCATTGGGTGGGACAGGGAAAGATATTTATTAGCCGATTATAAATTAATGAATGATTTTGCCTATTCCGTAGTATTTAATGCCGGAGCTTTCTCTAACTGGTCGGCGGCTTATACGGAGAATTATTTAAAGAAAATGAGCGGCAATATAGACTTCGCATCCAATAGTTTGGGCGGAATTGTAACGATGCCCTGGAAGAAGTTCTATTATCTCTATACCGATCAAAAGTACATGGGCATTATCAACCATCTTAAAACCCTTCTTTTTACTGCTTATCCGAAAGGCAACAGGACCATGCAGTGGATGTATAAGGCAGGTAATATGCAGGGAAATAAAATAAGTAAAACGTTTGGTTACTAAACTTATAACAATGAAACATCCTTTAAAAATAGTTTTTATTCCTTTTCTTTTGCTCGTGCATGTGCTCGTGGTTGCACAGGCAAAAAATGGACCTGCGGTGATCCTGCATTCGGGTATAAAAGTAATTGCAAAGGCTTATGGCGATTCCATTGTATTACGCTGGGCGCCCACCCGACCCTGGGCGTGGCATAAGCTGAATTTTCTTGGCTATAGAATTGAGCGCATTGATATCAGTGAAAAGGATAACGCAAAAATGCAAGTCCTTACTGCCCTGCCATTAAAGCCATACCCGTTGGAGAAATTTAAAACTGCTTTTAAACCGGAGAATTCCCATGCCGCTATTGCGGCCCAATGCCTGTATGGGAAAAACTTTGAAACCAATTTACGCAAAGGGCAGGCGGCTATTGCAGATAAAGCTGCCGTTTCGGATGCCAGGTATGCTTATACGCTAATGGTGGCCGATTACGATGCCAATGTAGGCGTTGCCACTGCCTTGCGTTTTACGGATAAAAATATAACCAAGGGGGGTAAATATATTTACCGTATTATGCCTGCAGCTATGACGTCACAAGGCGCAATCGATACCGGGATGGTCTTAGTCATTAATAATAAAGCAGAGACGGCGAACAAGCCGGAAATTACCGAAGGCGTCGCCCTGGACCACTTAAGTGAATTGCATTGGGATAGAAACGGAAGAGAGACCTGGAGCGGGTTTTATATTGAACGCAGCGAAGATGGCAAAACCTTCAACGCATTGAATAGTCTGCCCTATATTTCTTCTCCGCCGGATTCTGCAGCCTTAAAAGGAGATACATCCAAAGCGAAATTGTTTGCCCTGTTGCGAACACAGCATATTTATATTGATAGCCTGCCGCTGAATTATAAGAATTACTATTACCGTATAAAAGGCATCAATGCGTTTGCAGAAATAAGCGGAACCTCCAATACAGTTGTGGTAACCGGCAAAGACCTGACTGCACCCATTGCCGTTAATATGCTGAACCCTAAATTCATTAGTGACAGAAAAATAAAAGTCCTATGGACAAAAAGCACCATTGAACCGGATTGTAAAGGTTATTACATTACCAGGGCAAAAAACATTAACGGACCCTACGAAACATTAAATAATAATTTGCTGCCTGTTGGGGCAACGGAATTTTTAGACGAAAATGCCTATACGCACGGCGGCAATTTTTATATGGTAATAGTAGTGGATACGGCTAATAATATAGCCAGTTCTGTACCGGCTATGGGACTGGTGCCTGACAATACAGCCCCGGCTGCGCCCAAAGGAGTAAAAGGCCGTATTGATAAGAACGGACTGGTATATTTAAGCTGGAACAGGAATGCCGAGGAAGATATTAAAGGATATAAAGTATATTTTTCAAATGCTGAAAACCATGTGTTTACCCAGGTGACTAAGGAGCCTGATCCATTAAATAGTTTTACCGATTCGATCACTTTAAAAACACTTACAAAGAATATCTGGTATAAAATTGCGGCAGTGGATGAAAACAATAACCATTCAGAATTTTCAGAAACGGTGAAACTACGGAAACCGGATATCGTGCCCCCTATGCCACCCGTGGCGGAAAAAGTATTTGTGGATACCGCAGGCGTGCAAATAGATTTTATTCATAGCGACAGTGAAGACGCGGTGGCCTATCTTGTTTACAGGAAGGAAGGCAATAATACCTGGCAGCCCATAGAAACAATAAAACATGATGGTAATAAGCGCGGCTTCCGATTTATAGACAATAAGGCAAAGGCGTTGGTAAAATATGAATACGCCGTTGAAACAATCGATGAAGACAGCCTGCATTCCGCTAAATCCTTATCGGTGAGCGCTATTATACGCACCCTGCCGCCATTGCCAGCTATTACAACCCTACAGGCCAGGTATGACGACAGATCAAAAGTTGCCCAGCTAAGCTGGCAATACACCGGGGATGGGGAATATTTCTTTATCCTCTACCGGGGCGTTGATAATGGTCCGCTTACCCGGATGCAATCCGTGAACAAGGAGGAGCTTCGTTTCAATGACCCGGCTATCGAGCCCGGTAAAAGATACCGTTATGCGATACAGGCTATTTATAAGGATAGTAAAGGGAAAACGAGGCTGAGTGATCCGGTGAACATGGGATCCTAATGCAGACTTATCACGCGGGTGATCTTCCAGCCTTCATTGGTACGATGCCAGACGAGAACGAACCTCCCTGCGTGAGGGTGGGCATTAGGCTCCTGGCTGTTATGAAATTTATGAAAGCCGATCTCGATAGCTCCGTAATTGGCGATGGGGTAAATTTCCAGACTTCCGGGTACGAGCTCGCGGGTCACCTTGCCGCAGATATTTTTCTTTGTCCCTTCGACGACCTCTTTTTTAGAATTACTATAACCTCCCTTGTCGTGTAAAAATTCCAGGCTGTCCGCATAAAAGGCGGCATACTCGTTCAGATGGACGGTGCAGGTGTTATAGGCGCCAAAGAAAAGACTGTCCTGGTGGACGATCGTGTCATAGAGGGCTTTATCATCGGGCTTGAACTGTGCATGGGTGCTTGTAGGCGCCAGGGCGCCGAAAATTGTCAGAACGATGATTGCCAAACGGGAAAGAAGAGTGGGTGCCATAGTAGGGTAAAGATAGGGAACTGATGCGGAAAGACCTATAAAACTGGACAGCCGGCGTATCAAAACCGGACAGTACCCATTCCCGGATAAATACTAATCCATTGGTTTTCAGTTGGCGAAAGAGTTGGCATTGGGTTCGTTTATAGATCAGGAGTTTTGAATGGTCATTAAATTGAAGTATCCTTTTAAGTAAGGAAGTTTTGGTTGAGGCCCCTGTTTCTACAGGGGCTAATTTTTTTTATGAGGGCGTCGCAACCAGGATAATTGTATTCGCATGACCCGGGAATTCCTTAAATTTAGAAAAAAACTTCCCATATGAACTCACGTCGCGATTTCCTGCAGAAACTTACCGGTGGCGTCCTTGCCTTTTCCCTCCTGCCGGGTCACACCTGGGCTAACAACACCGAATTACCCGAGCCTCCTTATGATGGGCCCATACTGCGGGTGGCGATCATGGGCCTGGGGAGTTATGGGACGCGGGTAGCCGACGCCATGCAATCCTGTACAAAGGCCAAGCTGGTGGGTGTTATCAGCGGCACTCCTTCCAAGATCAAAAACTGGCAGAGTAAATATAAGATCCCGGAAAAGAATTGCTATAACTACGAGAACTTCGACAAGATAAAGGACAATCCCGATATAGATGCCGTATACGTCATCACTCCGAATGCCTTGCACCGTGAGCAGGTGATCAGGGTGGCAAAGGCCGGCAAGCATGCTATTTGCGAAAAACCCATGTCCGTGAACGCAAAGGATGGACAAGATATGATCGATGCCTGTAAGAAGGCCCATGTTAAACTATTGGTAGGCTACCGGATGCATTTCGAGCCAAAGACCCTGGAGGTCATCCGCATGCGAAAAGCGGGTGAATTCGGGAAGGTCAGATTCTTCCAGGGATTGTCCGGCTTTATCATCGGCGACCCTACGCAATGGCGGCTGAACGGGCAACTTTCCGGCGGCGGATCGATGATGGACATCGGTATCTACTCTATCAATGGCTCGCGCTATATGATAGGGGAAGACCCCATCTGGGTCACGGCTCAGGAGACAAAGACAGACCATGTTAAGTTTAAAGAAGGCGTTGATGAGACGATCCAATTCCAGCTGGGTTTCCCCGGCGGGGCGGTAGCTTCCTGCCTCTCGACCTATAGTATGAATTATCTCGACCGGTTTTTTCTGGATGGAGAAAAGGGATTTGCCGAATTGCTGCCGGCTACCGGTTATGGACCTATCCAGGGCCGGACGAATAAAGGCGAATTGACCCAGCCCGTTACGACGCACCAGACCGTACAGATGGATGAAATGGCAGGGATCATCCTGGAGGGAAAACAACCCATCGTACCCGTTGACGGTGAAGAAGCGCTGAAAGATCTCAAGATCATCGATGCGATCTATCTCGCGGTGAAGACCGGTAAGAAAGTTGACCTGAGTTTGTAAGATAATCCGGGATCATTACCCGGATGGCAGGGAATCAGACTTTCTTCAGCAGGAGGGTCAGAATCCTTGGGATGGCAGCCCGGTTGCCTTCGTCAAAATATTCATGGAGCGACTCGATCTCAAGGCCATAGCGCTTTGCAGGTTCAAGGAAATCTGAAATATGGTGGTTGAAACAGGTGACGATCTGTTGTCCTTCTTCCGTATCGAACCTTGCCTTACTGCCCGAATACTGCTTGAACGGATGCAGTTCCCCAATATAGACATGCCCGCCGGGGACGAGTGCCTTTGCAGTTGCCCTGAATATAGGGTCAAGGTCTTCGATATGTTCAAGCACCAGGCTGAAACTCACCAGTTCATAGGGCTCCCGGGCAAAGCCCCAGTCAAGGGTAATATCGGCTTGCAGAAATTCTACACCTACCATACCCAATTTCTCTTTTGCCTTTGCCAGCATTGCTTCCGAAAGATCGATAGCCGTGATACGTTGTGCCTTTGTCACGAACCATTCCGTATTTTTCCCCGTTCCGCATCCGATCTCAAGGCAGGAGTTAAAGGAAATCCCGGCCAGGACGGTCCGCAGCGCCGCGGCTTCCAGGTCCCTGGTCCTGTTGACGTTGGTGTCATATTGCTGCGACCATTTATTGTAGGCTTCTCTTGTATCCATTCTTCCTTTTTTTGCAAAGATGCGTTATATTTAACTACCTGAAAAAATACCATGGCAAAAGAAGAAGTAAAAGACCTGTTGAAATTCCTGGATGCCTGGTCCCCCGAGACCCGCAAGATCGTCCTCTGGCTCCGGGAATTCGTGTGGGATCTTTACCCCGGATCTAATGAGCTCATCTACGACAATTACAATGCGCTGGCTTTCGGGTGGTCGCCTACGGACAGGGTAGGGCATACTTTCTGTTCCATTGCCGTGGGAAGAACGAGTGGCAATATTCATTTCGGGTTCTATTGGGGCAGCGAGATCGCCGATCCGGAGAAAAAATTGCTCGGTCAGGGAAATCAATACCGCTATGTCCTCGTGACCTCGGAAAAAGATTTTCCGAAAACGTATATAAAGAAGCTGGTAAAGGAAGCATATGCCAATTCTCTCGCAAAAGTGAAAGACCAGAAGCAAATCAAAAAAGGATTGACGATCACCAAATCCATCTCACCCGTAAAAAGAGCGAAGACCGTAAAAGTGAAAAAAGTCATAAAAGTAAAAAAAGCCGCAAAAGGGAAAAAGAAAGCGGGATAAAAGACCCTCATAAATGGACAGGCGCTGTATCATAAGCGAACATCTCCCGTAGTTGCACCTCTCTAAATACTTGATTATAAATTAGTAAGAATCTGGCATTTTCTTGGAGATGGGAAAGTTATGCTAAAAAGTTACTTCAAGATCGCGTGGCGTAATATCACCCGCCATAAAGTACATACGACCATCAATGTCGCCGGGCTTGCCCTGGGAATGACCTGCTGCCTGTTCATCTTTCTGTGGGTGCAGGATGAGAAGAGCATCGATAACTTCCACGACCAGGGAAAAGACCTGTATACCGTGTATGAGAGGATCGAAGCCAATGGAAAAGTAGAGGGGGATTATAATACACCCAGGCAATACATCAATGGGAATAACCTTTTTTTAATGGAAGGCATAAAAGAGGCCGTCCCGGAAGTAAAGGGATTGGCTTTTTATAAAACGGGCTATGAGCTGCCCTGGGGACATGCGGAATCCTTTCGGGTCGGTGAAAAGATCCTGAAGATGGAAGGCTCCCGGGCCGGCGAGGATTTCTTTAAATTATTCAGCTATCCGCTGATCGAAGGAAATGCTGCAACAGCGCTAAAAGAAGTAAATGATATTGCGATCTCCCGGAAGATGGCCGGGCTCTTGTTCGGTAGTCCCGCTAAAGCCATTGGTCAAACGGTGCGGTATGAGAACAGGCTGGACTTTGTCGTAAAAGGGGTCTTTGAAGATCTGCCGAAGGAAAGTTCCTTAAAATTCGATTTCCTTTTCAACTGGCTGGCTCAAAAAAAAGCGCTCCTGGAATATTCTTCCAATAACTTTCAGACCTATCTTCAACTGGCAGGCACGGCGAATGTGAAAGACGTAGAAGCCAGGATCACCCGTTATTTACAGACCCGGATAGGAAACCAAGATGGTATCCGCTTCCAGGTGGGACTTCAGCGGGCCGGCGACCGATACCTGCATTCCACTTTCGTGAACGGAAGGCCTGAAGGCGGCCGGATCGAATATGTACGGATCTTCAGCGGGGTTGCCATCTTTATATTGATCATCGCCTGTATCAATTTTATGAACCTCACGACGGCAAGGTCCGTCAAGCGCGCAAAAGAAGTAGGTCTGCGAAAAGTGGTAGGTTCCACCCGCTGGCAACTGATCGGTCAATTCTTTGGCGAGGCGATCCTTTTTTCCTTTTTGGCTATGCTCCTTTCGATCGTTCTTATCTACTTTTTGTTGCCGGCCTTTAATCATTTCACCGGTAAGCAGATCCAGCCTCCGGTGGGGCAGTTAAAATTCTGGGTTTCTTCGATGGCCCTGGTATTGATCACCGGTCTCGTTGCCGGCAGCTATCCGGCCCTTTATCTTTCTTCGCTCCAGCCTATTCGCGTGATCAAGGGCGTGCTCCGGTTTACACAAGGGACTATCTGGTTTAGGAAAGGGCTCACCGTCTTCCAGTTTGTGTTATCGATCACGCTCATGATCGCAACGATCGTCATTACCCGTCAGACCAATTACGTGCAAACTACGCACCTGGGATACGATCGGGAGAATAAGATCTATGTACGGATCGAGGGCGAACTCCTGAAAATGAGGAATTATTTATTATTCAAGGAAGAGGTTTCCAGGATGCCTGGCATCGCACTTATCGACCGCAGTACGGAAGCCCCGCATGCCATGAACTTCATCGTCTCCGATGATATCAACTGGGAAGGCAAGCCGAAGAATGCGATCGTGGGCTTTAAGCCCAGTTCGGTGGGCTTTGACTTCGTCAAGCTCATGGACCTGAAAATTGCAGAGGGCCGTGATTTCTCCCGGCTGATCGCCACCGACTCCTCGGATGCTTTTATGGTGAATGAAACGGCCGTCCGGCGGATGGGTTTAAAAGACCCTATCGGAAAATGGGTATCTGCCTGGAAGAAACGGGGCCATATCATTGCCGTTCTTAAAGATTATCATACCCAATCCCTGCATGAGCCGATCATGCCTATCATGATCGATGTAAAGGAATACGAAGACTTCGGGGTCATCATCGCCCGTACGGAGCCTGGTAAGACCAGGGAAGCTCTTGCCAGCCTGGCAAAGGTCTATAAAGAGATCAATCCCAATTACCCTTTCGATTATCAGTTCCTGGACGAGGAGTATAAAAAATTATACAGCAGTGAGGCGATCATTTCCAAACTCTCCGTTCTTTTTGCCACGCTGGCCATCCTGATCTCCTGCCTCGGATTGTTGGGTTTGGTGATGTTTGCGGCCGAACAACGTCTCAAGGAGATCGGTATCCGCAAGGTGTTGGGAGCTTCCCTGGGTCAGATCATCACGCTCTTCTCAAAGGATTTCCTCAAACTGATAGGCATTGCTTTCCTGATAGCGGCTCCATTGTCCTGGTATTACATGCACCAATGGTTGCAGGACTTTGCCTATAAAATTGCTATTTCCTGGTGGATCTTCGCCCTTGCAGGCGGCGGCTCGATCGTCATCGCCCTGCTCACGGTGAGTTACCAGGCCATCAAAGCGGCCCTTGCCAATCCTGTGAATAGCCTGAGATCGGAGTGAGCTTCTGCACCGGGGTATAGGGTAGGGCGATCAATTAGTAGCTCCGCCATTGACCAGCAGGTGCTGACCCGAGACGAAAGAAGAAAGATCGCTGGCAAAAAATTCTGCGAGATTGGCGACGTCTTCGACTTCCGCCAGTCTTCCCATCGGACAACTGTCCAGTAATTGTTTTCTTAATTCCGGGTGAGCGGCAGGATCTGCAAAAATGCCCGAGTGATCTACTGCGAAAGGAATAATGGAATTCACCGTGACCCCTCTGTGCCCTATTTCTTTCGAGAGGATATCCACGAGGTAACGGGGTGTGGTCTTGCTACCTCCATAAACGGCCATGCCCGGAACAGGAAAAGAGGTAGTGCTGGAAGCGATGTAAATGATCCTGCCATTGTCGGTTACATTCCTTGCTGCCTGCTGCAAGGTGAAATAACTTCCTTTTGTATTGATGGAAAATACCCGGTCGAATTGTTCTTCCGTAAAATCCACTACGGGAACTTCCACCATTTCAATGCCTGCATTGGCGACTACGATATCTATTTTTCCAAAGGCCTTCTTTGCTTCGTTAAACAACCTTTCCAACTCGGCGGGCTTGCTGACATCGGCCTGGATAGCGATCACCCTGGCGCCCATCGCCTTGATATTATCGACTACTTCGTCTGCCGAAGCCTTGTCTTTTGAATAATTGATGACGATATCGGCGCCGAGGGCGGCGTAACGTTCTGCTATAGCTTTTCCCAATCCGCGGGCGGAACCGGTGATCAGGGCTGTTTTATTTCTTAAACTGTTCATGATGTTTTTTTTTAAAGTTTAGGCCATGCCCCCGTTGATACCGATGTTCTGGGCGCTGATCCATTTTGCATCGTCGCTGGCCAGGAATACGATGATCTTTGCTGTGTCTTCCACTTCCCCGATGCGGTTGAAGGCGGATAGGGAAGCCAGACGGTCGATCACTTCTTTGGGTTTGCCCTTGGTGAAGAGTTCGGTATTCGTAGGACCGGGCGAGACGGAATTTACATTGATACCCCGGGCGCCCATTTCTTTGGCAAATACGCGGGTCAGTTGTTCGACGGCTGATTTGGTAGCTGCGTACGTGCCATAGGTGGGCAGCATGATACGGTTGTTCGAAGAAGAGAAATTGATAATGCTTCCCTTGTCTGCCAGGCGGGTGGCGGCTTCCCGAAGGGTATTGAAGGTACCTCTTACATTGATATCGAACTGCCGGGTAAAGTCCTCGTCGGTAGTATCCTTGATCAGTTTGGTGATCATGATGCCTGCGTTGTTCACCAGCACATCGATCCGGCCATAATGTTCGATCCCTGCATTGAAAAGGGCCTTGACTTCAGCGGATTTACTGACATCCGCCTGCACGGCAATGGCATCGCCGCCTTGTTGCCGGATAGAGGACACTACTTTTTCGGCATCCTCTTTACTTCCGGCATAATTAATGATGACCCTGGCGCCGGCGGCAGCCAGGTGTTGGGCGACTGCGGCTCCGATGCCTTTGGAGGCGCCTGTCACTAAGATCACTTTTTCTTTTAAGTTGCTCATAACTTTTGTTTTTGTTTGATAACACAAAGTTGGAGCAAATCGAACCCGGAAAAGTACAAGGAGTACACTAAAAGATATAAAAAGCTAAGATTGGGGGGCGCCGGTGTGTTTTCGCCAGGCCGCAGGGGAGAGATCCGTATGTTTTTTAAAGTAATTGCTGAAATGCGTGGATTCAGCAAAGCCTAACTGGTAGGCAATTTCCTTAATGGAAACGGAAGAATTCTGTAAGAGGGCCTTGGCCTCGCTGATGGTCTTATCGGAGATCCAGGTGCCCACGGATCTGCCTGTCTTGGCCTTGATGACATTATTGAGATAGTTAGGGTGGAGGTTTTGCGCGGCCGCATAATCCTGTACACGGAAGACTTTTTGTTCTCCGCCTTTTAACAGGTCCCGGTAGTGCTGTTCCAGTGTCCGCTTGAAGTTCTTTACGATCACCGAGCTGCGGTTGCCTTCGTAAATGGGATTGTAAGCCTCCCAGAAATATTCCTTGATCTTCAGCAGGATGACGACGAATAGATTTCCGATCATCCTGTTCTTATAGGGGGAATTGGAAAAATATTCTTTATAGATCTGCAGATAGAGTTGCTCGAACTCCCCGAAAACTTCCGGCTTTACCACCCGTGGCGGTACCGTCTCTGCAAGCAGGAAAGGAAATTCCTCGAAGATATTCGGATGCACATTCTCTTTCAGAAAAGATTCGCTGAGCGTAAGGAGGTAAACCTCCCCCAGGCGATGCCATTCAAAGGATTTATAATGACCCGGATTGGTGAAATATATGGTACCCGGCTCTGTATTGAAGAGGAGCTCGTCGGTGGTATATTTCCCGTAAGCGGTCTTGGAAAAGACGAAGGAATAGAAGTTAGCCCTAAACACCGGGGAATGATAGGGCAGGTCGGCATGAATATCTTCCAGGTTGTGAATGGTGAACTGGCTTTTAGCATCGATCTTCCCGACGGGCAGTCCGAGATGACTATAGAGGGCCTGGAGATTGTTAAAGGCCAGGATCTTTTCCGCTGATTTCGACTGATGCATGCCCAAAAATAAGACATATTATCCCTAATCGATCAGCAAACGCCTACCCAAAATGATCTCCAGGCCGCCTTAGTTTTATCCGTTCACGAGGGCCAGCGCCTCTTCCGGTGACTGGCGGAAAGCCTGGTAAAGCCCCTTGGTATTCCCATTGCGAATAGCGTATTGATCTTTTTCCAGCGCTTCGACGATATCATCGGCTACCACCTTGGGCGATAATTTTTCTATATCAAAGCCTTTTGTCAGATCTGTATCCACAAAGGGCGGGAAGACTTCGAATACTTTGATGGGAATGCCGGCCCTTTCCAGCGTCAGCCGGAGCGACTGTGAATAAGAATGCAGGGCCGCCTTGGTGGCGCTATACGTAGCTATATGTACGTTCGGGACATAGGAGACGATGGATTGGATATTCACGATCGCGCCGTCCCCACTTGCTTTCAACACGGGCAGTAGTTTTTCCGTAAGCCGTAGTACGGAAAAATAATTGATCTCCATTTCGTATTTCGCCTTTTCATAAATGCCATCGGCCGAGTCAAGGGGTTGCGGATTGCCTACTCCGGCGTTATTGACAAGGATATCGAGGCCGCTTTTCAACCCTTTTATTTCCTGGACGAGGCGGGCCACATCTTTTTCATTGGATACATCGCCGACGATATAAGTGGAGTCTTTTACTTCTTTCACGGCTTTTTTCAATCTTTCTTCATTCCTGCCCGTTAAGATCGTACGGATGCCTTTTTCTGAAAATGCTTTTGCAATAGCCAGTCCGATGCCGGCCCCTCCGCCCGTGATCAGGGCTGTTTTGTGTTGGATGTTCATGACTGTTAAATTTATTGGTTTAATTTTTAGACCGATTGGTCTTTTTTTGAACAAAAAAAATGCTTTTTTATTTACAATGCTCTTCTATTTCCTTTTTCAGCAGGTCGGAGATCAGGCGCATTTGTCGGGTATTGCCCTGTACCCGGCTGATCCACATGCCTCCTTCGATCATGGCGAATGCTTTGACTGAGAAATTCCCCGGATGAAAACCTTCATCGAATTCCCCGGTCCCGATCCCCGCCCTTACAAGTTTGGCGATCTGTTCTTCCGTGTGAGTGATGGCTTTGTTCACCTGTTGCCTGACCGCCGGGTTGGTATCGTCTGATTCCGTCCCGAAATTCATCATCGGGCAACCATAATGGCCCGGGATGGTAAGGCTGTCCTTGAAATAATCGATGACGGCGAACAACTTCTCCTTATACGAGTCTTTTGCTGCTATAGCCACTCCCAGTGCAGTCTCTGCCTGTTTTAAAAGGTAGTTAAGGGCTTCGCAGCAAATTTCTTCCTTGCTTTCGAAATTTCCGTAAACGCCGCCTTTGGCCATTTTGGTCGCTTCCATGATATCGCTGATGGACGTACCGGCCATCCCCTTACGGTTGATGATGGGCGCGGCCTTCTCGATAATGAACTGTCTTGTACGCTCTGATTTGCTCATGACCCCACAAAAGTAGACCGATCGGTCGAATTTGCCAAATTTATTTTTATCCGGGATAAGATCGTTGAAACAGGGGGCTTATCAGCTCTGCCTCCGGGCCCGGTACTCTGCCGGCGAAATACCCATTAGTTTGGTGAACAGCCGCGAGAAATAATAAGGGTCATTGATCCCCACATAATCCGCTATTTCCTTGACGCGCTTATCCGTGAACAAGAGATACTGGCAGGCTTTCTGGATCTTCAGGTGATTGAAATATTCGATGGGGGTGAAGCCTGTCTTCTGCTTGAAGAGGAAGGTATAGTGAGAGGAGGAGAGGCATACCTTGTCTGCGATCTCTTTTAAGGACAAGGTCTTATCGAGATGCTCCTGCATGAAGTTGATGGAGCTGTTCACGGCATCCTGCATATTATCGATGCGTACCTGGTTGAACCGGCTATTGAAGATGAAGGAGGACAAAAAATGGGAGAAGGTCATATTCACATAGTAGAGGTTTTCCATACTATAACCCCTTTCCAGGTTGTCATACAGTTCGTTGAACAGTTGTACCCGGCGGTCGCCCAGGTCAACGGCGGCCCGAAAGGATTTATGGTGGAGCTTCATGATGTCGATGATCTCGGGAGAAAGGGCGCCGGAAAAATGGACCCAGTAAATGGACCAGGGATGATCTTCGTCGGAATAATAAAGGTGCGGCGTTTTGGCAGGGATGAGAATAAAATCACCGGGATTGAGCTCGTATTTCTCTTTTTTAAACTCCGCATATCCCTTGCCGTTCAATACATAAATAAGGATCTGTTGCTCACTGCCCTGCAGCCGCTCTCTGTAATGACCCTGGGCTTTGGGGTAGAAGCCGATGTCCGTGATATAAAGATTTTTTATGAGCGAATGGGTATGACAACGTTCGCGCAGGATCTGCCTGGGAATGACAATGGCTTTCTGACCTTCGAAGCCTTGTTTTTTATGCTGCATGTGTGTCTGGCATTAGGGTAATTTCCCCGTGATTGAAGTGAGGAAGATAGCTAATAATTTAATACCACCGGGCGCTTCTCACTCGAAGAATCCATCCCCTGTCTTTTTATTATATATATACAAATATAATTTATAGTACTTTATGGCTTCGGTAAAAGCGAAACATAATAAAGTCCATCTTTTCAGGAATATCATCTATTTTTTCTTTTCCCGAAAAAATCCACCTTGCATCAGGTTGGCTGTATAAATTATTTTTCTTCTTCCGTGTAACATTACACCAAAACATTGCTTGCGTATGAACAAAAAAATTAAGCAAACGGGCACCTTATTGCCCGTTCTGATCCTCCGCTTATTCACCCTTGTTTTCCTGCTCATCATTGGGGGAAAGGTATTTTCCCAGGAGACTCCTTCCACAGGGGCTAAGGTCACCGTCACCGGTGTCATTACGGATTCTGCGGGGAGAAAGATCGATGGCGCCAGCATCACTCCCGAAGGGAAAAAGAAGACAGGGACTACCTCGGATGCCTTCGGAAGGTTTATCATCGACGTTCCTTCCGGTACGAGGCTGATCATATCCTATGTCGGCTTTTCGGAGCAGTCGATCGTCGCTACTGCGGAGAGAAAAGAATTTACCATTGTAATGAAGATCCTGGAAATAAAGCCGGCGGAAGAAGTGGTGGTTACTGCCTATGGGAAGAAACAGCGGAAGGAGGCGATCGTAGGCTCCGTCACCAGCATTAAGCCGGAAGATCTGAAGATACCCGCCAGCAATCTCACGAATGCGCTGGCCGGCCAGGCTGCGGGGATCATTGCCTACCAGAGCAGCGGCCAACCGGGACAGGACAATGCCAGCTTTTTCATCCGGGGTGTAACGACTTTCGGGTACAAGCGCGACCCGTTGATCCTGATCGATAACGTGGAGCTATCCACCAATGACCTGGCCCGGCTCCAGGTAGACGATATCGCCAGCTTTTCGATCCTGAAGGATGCCAGCGCCACAGCGCTCTATGGCGCCAGGGGTGCTAACGGCGTCATCCTCGTCAGCACCAAGGAAGGAAAAATGGGAAAAGCTAAAATTAATTTCAGGCTGGAGAACTCCTCTTCGCAATCCGCCAAGACCCTCCAGTTGACCGATCCGATCACCTATATGAATCTGTACAATGAAGCAACCCTGACCCGTGACCCGACGCAGCCCTTACCCTTCAATCCCGACAGGATCACCAATGTGCAGGCCACGATTAACAATGCGCCGGGCAGTAATAAATATGTCTACCCTGCAGTGGACTGGCTGGGGATGCTGTTTAAGAACAGAACCTCGACACAGCGCGGCGATGTCAGTGTGAGCGGGGGCGGAGGCGTCGCCCGTTATTATGTCGCGGGCTCTTATAATGTGGATAATGGGATCCTGCGCCGGGACGCTGCCAATAATAATAACAACAACGTAAAATTCGAGAACTACCAACTTCGCTCCAATGTCAATATCAGTCTGACCAAATCCACGGAGCTGGTCGTCCGGCTCTCCGGGAACTTTTCAGAATACAATGGCCCATTGACAGCCGATGGAGGCTTTTCCACCGATCTGTATAGTATGGCTACCCATGCCAGCCCGGTGCTTTTTCCTGCCTATTATCCCGCCGATTCGGCCAACCTGAAGACCCAGCATATCCTCTTTGGAAGCGTAGCAGGTAATAATTTCAACGCCGATAAAGATTATGTTGCCTATTCTAATTACAACAACCCCTATGCCCTGCTCCTGAGAGGTCATAAGAACTCTTCCGAGTCGAGGATGTCGGCCCAGTTGGAATTGAACCAGAACTTTAGTTCCCTGGTAGACGGGCTCAGCTTTCATGGCATCTTCAATACCAATCGTTATTCTTATTTCCAGTCGAATTCCGGTTACCGGCCCTTTTATTATAATGTAGGAAGTTATGATAAGAAGACCAATGCCTATACGGTGAATTGGCTCAACCAGGTACCCAACAGCGCCACGGAATACCTGGAGTATACACCGGGAGCCACCAATATCAACACCTTTATCTATCTCCAGGGGTCCCTGGACTATGCAAAGAGGTTTGGCGATCATTTTATCAGCAGTACCGCTATCGTTACCCGGCAGCAAACGGTATACGCCAATGCAACGAGTCTCGTCAATTCATTGCCCTACCGCAACTTAGGACTGGCAGGGCGCGCCACGTATTCCTTCAAGAGCCGTTACTTTCTCGAGTTCAACTTCGGGTATAATGGATCCGAACGTTTCTCCGCAGCACACCGGTATGGATTTTTTCCCACGATCGGAGCTTCCTATGTGCTTTCGGAAGAATCCTTCTGGGATCCTCTACGGACGGTGCTTACCCGCGCAAAGATCAGGGCCAGTCATGGCCTGGTGGGTAATGACGCCATCGGCAGCCAGCGCTTCTTTTACCTCTCGGATGTCAATTTAAATAATGGCGGTTCTACCAGTGCCAGCTTCGGGACCAATGGAGGTTACTCCCGCAATGGCGTTCGGATCAATAACTATCCGAATGAAGATGTCACCTGGGAAACATCAAAGCAGACGAACCTGGCCCTGGAACTTACAGTCCTTAAGAACCTGAATATCGTCGCTGAGATTTATAAGAACCACCGGTATAATATCCTGCAGGCGCGGACCTATATCCCCTCTACTTCCGGCCAGGAAGCTACTATTTATGCCAACCTGGGCGCTGCCGATTCGAAAGGGATCGACCTTTCCGCCGATTACAAACAGACCTTTCACAATGGCCTCTGGCTCTCCGGCCGGGGCAATCTGACCCTTGCCACCAATAAATACGCGTATGTAGAGGAACCTAAATATGCAGAGTCATGGCGGTATTTCACGGGTCAAAAGATCAACAGGGGATATGGCTATATCGCCGAAAGATTATTCGTGGACGATGCCGAAGCGCAGAGCTCGCCCACGCAAATATTTTCTACCAATGGTGCGGCTCCCAAAGGCGGTGATATCAAATACCGGGATCTCAATCATGATGGAAAGATCGATGTGCTGGATCTGACCTTTATGGGTTTTCCCTCCGTACCTGAACTGGTGTATGGATTTGGCCTTTCTGCCGGCTTTAAGAACTTTGACCTTTCCGCCTTTTTCCAGGGACAGGCCCGGGTGTCCTTCTTTATCGACCCTACCAGGGTAAGCCCCTTTGTGCCGAGCCCGGATTGGTGGGTCACCGGCAATACCCAGGTGCTGAAGGCTTTTGCAGACGACCACTGGTCTGAAAATAACCAGAACCTCTATGCGCTCTACCCGCGGCTGGGGACGACGAACAGTAATATCAGCAATAATATTCAGCAAAGCTCCTGGTGGCTGCGCAGCGGCAGCTTTATGCGGCTGAAATCCATGGAAGTTGGTTACACGTTGCCCCGCAGTCTTTTGAAAAGAATGAAAATTGATAATTGCAGGTTCTATTTCAACGGCCTTAATTTAATTACCTGGAGTGCCTTTAAGCTATGGGACCCCGAACTGGGAGGAAATGGCTTTGCATACCCGATACAGAAAGTATTTAACGTAGGGGTAAACGTCAATTTATAAAACAGCACATATAAAAGATAAAAAATGAGATCAACAACCAACTATATCTTTTTGGCGGTCCTGCTGCTGGGTGGATCCTGTAAAAAATACCTGGACGTAACGCCCGATAATGTAGGAACGCTGGACTATGCATTCAGGAATCGTAACGAGGCGGAAAACTATCTGTTCACCTGTTATTCTACCTTACAGTCCCTGAATGATGTCTCTGCCAATGCAGGATTTACCACGTCTTCGGAGATCATCTATCCGAATGACCTGCAGCAGCACCCGTTGAACGAGGCGGGCTTTAATATTATAAGGGGCCTGCAGACGGCCGGTTCGCCCGGGCTTAATTTCTGGGACGGCGGCGGTGGGGGTCAGCCTTTATTCCAGGCGATCCGGAAATGCAATATCATGCTGGAGAATATCGACAAGCCCGCGGATCTCGGGTCGGTGGAGAAGAAACGGTGGGTCGCCGAAACTAAATTCTTAAAGGCCTATTATCATTATTATCTCTTCAGGATGTATGGCCCGATCGCGATCGTGGATAAAAACCTCCCGATCAATGCCACCGCCGCGGAAGTAAGGGTCAAACGCCAGCCCGTGGATACCGTCGTGAACTATATCGTTCGATTGCTGGATGAGGCGATCGCAGACCTGCCGCCCTCTATTGTCAACCAGGCGAGGGATCTGGGCCGGATCACGAAATTCATAGCGATGTCCGTCAAGGCGGAAGTGCTGACGACGGCCGCCAGTCCTTTATTCAATGGCAATCCCGACTATGCCGGATATAAGGATAAATACGGCACGGTGCTGTTCCCCGCAGCCGCGGATGCACAAAAATGGAAACTCGCTGCCGATGCCTGCAAGGCGGCCATTACGGAATGCGAGGCCCAGGGCCTGAAATTATATACTTATGCTCCTCCCGCCAATATCACCAGCCTGACGGATTCTTTAAAAAAGGTGCTCACCATTCAAAACGCCGTTACGGAAAGATGGGAATTGAACTCCGAATTGATCTGGGCCTTAACCAGCATTTTTCATGGACAGGAATACTGCATTCCCAGGATGACCTCACAGGCGGTGGCCAATAGTGGTTCGAACCCCGCGTATTTTGCCGTCCCGATCTCTACGGCCGAACTTTTTTATACCGATAAGGGCGTTCCCATCAATGAGGATAATACCTGGGGTTACAACCACCGGTATGACTTACAAACAGGCGATGACGCCAGCTTCTTTTATGTAAAGAGCGGCTACACCACCATTAAAGCCCATTTTAACAGGGAGGCAAGATTCTATGCCAATATAGGGTTTGACGGCGGGATGTGGTTTGGCAACGGCAGCCTGGACCAATATAATATGCGCTACGTACAAGCCAGGGGACAGTCCGCACTGGCAGGTCCGAAAGATATTCAAAAGCGGAATATTACCGGGTACTGGCCTAAAAAGTTAGCGAATTATTTAACGGTATTCGATAATGGCTTCCAGTGGATAGACTATCGTATGCCCATCATGCGGCTGGCCGGACTCTATCTTTTATATGCAGAGACCCTGAATGAGGTTGGGGGTCCCACGCCGGAAGTCTATACATATATCGATAAGGTGAGGACACGCGCCGGTCTGCAAGGGGTACAGGCTGCCTGGTCTTCCTACTCGACAAATCCTTCCAAGCCTAACACGAAGGATGGGCTTCGCCAGATCATTCACCAGGAAAGGAGGATAGAACTATGTTTCGAAGCCCAGAGCGGATGGGACCTTCGCCGCTGGAAGGAATTACAGGCTGTGTTGAGCGTTCCGCTGCAGGGATGGAGTATCTATGATGATCAGGCCATTAATTATTACAGGCCCCAGACGGTGGTAGCACCCGTTTTTGGATTAAGGGATTATTTGTTCCCCATTCAGAGCTATGATATCATCGTCAATGACAACCTGGTACAGAATCCTTATTGGTAGTAGATAAAAAAATATTTATGAAACATAGTAATAAATTCAGCTTTCTGCCTCTTATCCTCGTCCTGTCTCTCCTGGTGGCTTGCACGAAGAGCGATGGTGACCGGCATCCCCTTTCGGATGATAAGACCAAGCCGGGGGTGGTGACAAATGTCCAGGTAAAGAATATCAACGGTGCGGCCGTTCTTACCTATACGCTGCCATCATCGGACAATTTTCTATATGTGCTGGCGGATTATAAGATCAACGACACCCGTAGCCGGCAGACCAAGTCCAGCTATTATATCGACACGGTCCTGGTGGATGGGTTTGCAAGGAGTCAGGATTACGAGGTGAAGCTGTATTCGGTGAGCCGGGCGAATATTATGTCGGAGCCGGTGATCGTACATGTGCATCCCGATACGCCCTGGTACCAACTGATCAAACGAAGCGCGAAGATCCTGCCTGACTTTGGCGGTCTGAATGTGACGGCGTTGAATCCAACCCGCAAGGCTGTATCGGTAAGCCTGGTAGTCACGGACCCCGATCTGAACAAACTGCAAATACAGGATCAGCATTACGGCAATGAGGACAGTATCAATTATTCGGTGAGGGGATTTCAATCCCAACCCCGGCAGTTCGGGTATTTTGTGACAGATCAGTTCGGCAATATTTCGGATACGACCTTTATCACCCTGACACCCTTGTTCGAGAGCCTGCTGGATAAGAGCAAATTCTTTAAATATCCGCTGCCCAGCGATTCGCAGATCGGGTATGGATGGGAGACCCTGTATCTCTGGGATGGCAAGACCGATGGCAGCTCGAACGGATGGCATACGACGGGCGGCAGTATTCCCATCCAATGTACTTTCGGGTTCGGGCAGACGGCCAAGCTCAGTCATTTCATTCTTTGGGAGCGACCGGATGGCTCTATTTACGGGTATGGAGAACCAAAAGATTTCACTTTATGGGGATCCAATAAAGATGCGCCGGGGGATGCCGTCATGCAATTGAACGCGCCGCAGGGCACCGTGATAGGGGACTGGACCAGCCTGGGGACCTTTCATTTTCCCGACCCGCCTTCGGGACTTCTGCCCGGCTCTACCAATGCCGCGGACGAGGCTTTTGTGGAAGCAGGCGTCAATTTCAATGTCTCTATCAATAATCCTGCGATAAAATTCATCCGCTTCACCGTGAACAGCACCTGGGGCGGTGTGGACTATGCGCATATGATGGAACTATCCTTTTACGGCAATTGAGTGATCTGCCGTTGGAGGTCATTTAATAATCATCTAATAAGCAAGCGATATGAACCATAATTTTCGGATACCCTGCCTCGTAATGCTGCTGGCCTTGTTGTTCGGCTGCACCAAAAAAGACAAGGACTATCAAGATTTCACGAAAGGAGGGGAGATCGTATACCCCGGAGTCCTCTCCAATACGGATTTCAGGCCCGGCAACCTGCGCACAAAGCTGCAATGGAGCCCCAGCCCCGATCCCAATATTAAGAATTATCTTATATTCTGGAATAACGGGCAGGATTCGATGGCAGTGCCTGCGACCAGTCATAATCCCGCGGACACTTTAACCGTAGTGATCTCCGGCCTGAAGGAATATGTTTATTCTTTTACCCTTTACTCCGTGTATGAGAAAGGCAATCGTTCCGTCCCCCGCGCTATCAATAATGTAAGGGTCTATGGTCCCGTGTACCAGGGAGGACTGTTGAACAGAGGTTATAATGCGAATAACCCCTACCAGGTGAATGCCGACGGAACGGTGAGCCTCCATTTTAATAAGCCTGATACGATCAATATCTCCACGGATATCCGGTACACCGATACCCTGGGAGTGGTAAGGGATACCTTGCTATTGCCGGGCAACAATACCCTGGTGCTGAAGGATTATAAATCCGCCACCACGGTAAAATACCAGAGTTCTTATATCCCCGTCCAGGGTTCGATCGATACTTTCAAAGTGTCAAAGTTTGACGATTTCCCCAAGATCATCCGAACGGTGCTTTGCACCAAGTCTTTGTTCCAGCCCCTGCTCCTGGCGAATGATATTACAGACGCCTATGGATGGGTCATGCAAAACCTATGGGATGGGAGCACGGGCGAGCCGGGCTTTCATACGCCAGGCCAGACCTTCCCTCAATTCTTCACCTTCGATATGGGCGTTCAGTCGCAACTGCAATATTTCCGTTTGTGGCAACGTAGTTCCGGCTTGTATAATTATGGCAATCCTAAACGATTTGAAGTATGGGGCAGCCAGAATGCTCCTGATCCCAGCGGAGACTGGGCTGGCTGGACACTGTTGACGACCTTTACTTCCGTGAAACCATCCGGATCGCCGGTGGGTACGAATACGCAGGCCGATATTGACTTTGCCGCTGCCGGAGAGCCTTTTATCTTTCCCGAAACGATCCCGCAGGTGCGGTATCTGCGATTCAAGATCCTGGAGACCTGGGGGGCGACGAATTATTTCCATATCTGCGAATTGTCTTTCTATAAAATAGATCAGTAGACAGGGATTAAACTATAACAGGGATTGAATATGCTGAAGGAACAGGCCTTGTTTGGCAGAAAGGCCATCGGACTTATGACGATCGTATGTCTTTTATACAGGACCGGAATGGCTCAGCCGGCCATGATGACGCTCAATAGCAGCAACCCGGAGATCGTCTGGAAGGTAAAGGCACGCGCGGATGTGAAGGAAGCAGGGGAAAAGATCGATCAGCCGGGTGATCCCGACAAGGATTGGGTAAGGGCCCGCGTTCCCGGAACGGTGTTGGCCTCCTATGTAGAGGCCGGACTCGAAAAAGACCCGAATTTCGGCGATCATATCTATAAGGTAGAGCGATCGAAATACGATCGTGATTTCTGGTATCGCACGGAATTCATTGTTCCGGCTGGCTTTGGGAAAGAAAAGGTCTGGCTGAACTGCAAGGGCGTCAACCGTAAGGCGGAACTCTATCTCAACGGCTCGCGGCTCGGCTCGCTCGAGGGTTTTATGCAGCGGGGGCAGTTTGACATTACCGCGCTGCTGAAGAAGGATGGTAAAAATGTGCTGACGATCCTTGTAAGCTGGCCCCGAACACCCCTGGCCAATTTTTCCAGCCCTACCTATCTTCCCAGCGCCGGCTGGGATTGGATGCCCTATGTGCCGGGCCTGAATATGGGCATCACCGATGACATCTATCTCAGCAATACAGGAGCGCTCCTGATCCATGACCCATGGGTACACGCAAGTTTACCGACGAATGCAAGGGCCGACCTTTCCGTTGCCGTGGAAGTAAGCAACCCTTCCGACAAGCCCTTGCAAGGAATGCTGAAAGGGGTGATCCAGCCCGGAAATATCGAATTCTTTCAAAAGATATTTATCGGCGCGCATAGTAGTGCCGATGTAAAATGGGACCCTCAACGCTATCCCCAATTGATGATCCATAGTCCCAGGCTTTGGTGGCCGAACGGTTACGGAAAACCGGAACTCTATACCTGTCAATTCATTCTAAGCTCCGGAGAGGAAGTATCCGATACCCGGAAAGTCTCTTTCGGAATCCGGAAATATACCTACGACACCCTGGACCATGTACTGCATGTCTCCATCAACGGAACGAAAGTTTTTTTAAAAGGGGGGAACTGGGGTATGCCGGAATATATGCTGCGATGCGGCGGAGAAGAATATGATACGAAAGTCCGGCTGCACAGGGAAATGAATTTTAACATCATTCGTAACTGGACGGGAGCCACCACGGACGAAGCATTCTATGAGGCCTGTGATAAATACGGGATCATGGTATGGGATGATTTCTGGCTGAATGCCAATCCCAACCTGCCCGTGGACCTGAACGTCTTCAATGCGAATGTGATCGAAAAAATAAAGAAGCTGCGCAACCATCCTTCCATTGCCGTATGGTGCGCCGAGAACGAAGGCTGGCCCGAGCCTCCCCTCAGTGGCTGGTTGAAAGAAGATCTCCGGACCTTTGATGGGGACGAGCGCTGGTACCAACCCAACTCGCATGCGGAAAACCTGACAGGCAGCGGCCCCTGGGCTAATTTCGATCCGAGGTATTATTTCAGCGCCTATCCTACGGGGCTGGGAGGCAATAAGGGATGGGGATTGCGTACGGAGTTAGGCACGGCGGTGTTCACCAATGCGGAGAGCTTTAAAAAGTTCATGCCGAAAGAGAATTGGTGGCCCCGTAATGAAATGTGGAACCTGCATTTTTTTGGTCCTTTGGCTTTCAATGCGGGTCCCGATAATTATGATGAGAGTATCCGGCAGCGGTATGGACAACCCACAGGTATTGAAGACTATTGCCGGAAAGCCCAGTTGCTGAATATCGAAACGAATAAAGCCATGTTCGAGGGCTGGCAGGATCATATCTGGGAAGACGCATCCGGGATCATGACCTGGATGAGCCAGTCCGCCTATCCTTCCCTGGTATGGCAGACCTATGATTATTATTATGACCTGACAGGAGCTTTCTGGGGGGCCAAAAAAGCCTGTGAGCCCTTGCATATTCAATGGAATCCCATGACGAACGCCGTTAAGATCGTCAACACTTCGGGGCAGGATGCGCCGGGACTGTCGGCAGAGGCGGCTATTTATAATCTCAACGGGGAGCTGGCGCCTGCCTACAGCGCTTCCGCGAAGATCGATGCTCCGGCCAATACCGCCGTTCAATGCTTCACGATCCCTTTTAACAGGATTCGCAACAATCTGGCCCTTAATAAGCCCGTTACGGCTTCTTCGACGACCTATGGAGAGCCTGCCCTCGTGACGGATGGGAAGGAAGACACCCGCTGGAGCAGTGCTTCCGGGGACGGGGAGTGGATCTATGTGGACCTGGGTGCAGAAAAGGAAGTGAATGGCGTAGGATTGGTCTGGGAGGATGCCTATGCGAAGGCCTTTAAGATACAGGTATCCCCCGATGCAAGGTCCTGGCGCGATGTAGTAACAGGTAGGGAGGGGGCGCCCGGGAGGATGCAGTTGGATTTTCCGGAGGAGCGGGCGCGCTATGTGCGGATGCAGGGCGTGGAGCGCGGTACCTATTGGGGTTATTCCCTCCGGAGCTTCGAGGTCTATGAAGGGAATACAGGCAGCGAGGGGCTCAGCGATGTGCATTTCATCAAACTACAGTTGAAAGATGGCAACGGGCGGTCCGTATCGGATAATTTTTACTGGCGCGGCCATCACCGAAAGGATTTTACTGCCCTCAATAGTCTGCCAGCGGTCAATCCCGACCTGACCTACAAGAGCAGAAGAGCTGATGGAAAGGTCTATATCAACGCGCTCGTCAGTATTCCTGCGTCTGCCCGCGCTATTGCCTTCGGGATAAGGCTCCAGCCCATCAGAGCCTCCGACGGAGAGCAAATCCTGCCGGCTATAATGAGTGATAACTACTTTTCTTTGCTGCCCGGTGAAAAAAGGGAGATCACCATAGAATTCAGCGAGGCATTGCTGCGTAAGGCCAGCTATCAACTGAAAGCGGAATCTTACAATCCCGGAAGTAAAGTGGTGATAAAATAAAGGCCCTAGATAGGCAGCGCCACCTTGATCGCCCCTTTTACGGCGGTGGCTACGATGGCCAGGACACCGTTGACGATATTCTGCGCGGTGACGATCCCCACGCCTTTTATAGCCAGCAATACATTGGAGAGCGCCAGCTTTTGTAGCTGGATGCGGCTTTTCAGTTCCTCATCATCAATGATCCCTTTTATTTTTAAATTTGCGAGGAAAAGGGCGTCTTCGGCGAATTGCTGGAACTGATGTTCGGCAAAGGGCTTGATCTTGTTAAAGGCGGAGCCTGCTTCCGTTTTGGCGAGGGCGAGAGAGTCTGTCAATACCTGTTTAAAATCAATGGCTGCCATAAAAAAAGTTTATAGATGATCAGTTAGGTTTTCCGGTGGTCTTAAGCGATTCCTGGAGGAAGATGACGGCATCGAAAGATGAGTTGATGGCGTTCTGATCCGTATGATGATCGTCTCCGACCCTATCCGGGATGCCGCGCTTGTGCATGGCGATAAAGACGTGGAAAGAAGAATCCAGCTTTTCGACCTGGTCTTTTACGATCTTTGCTTTGCCATCCAGGATACTCGTCCTTGCCTTAATCGTAAGGAGGTCTGCCTCCAGGTGATCATAGTAATCCTGGAAGTTCTCAAATTTCTGATTGTTGGGATCGTTGTCCTGGATCGTACGCGCCAGCTTGATAAAATGAACGTTGAAGTCTGTTTTCATCCTGTTGACTGTCTGGTCCAGCACTTCATCATAGCCGGTAATGAATTTCACCGTAAAACAAGCGACGAGGCTGAGGGAAAAGAAAAGGGCGATAACGATCTTGTTTTTCATGGTGTCCGTTTTATTAAGGGGCGAAAATTATCGATTCTTTAGATAATTAGAAAGTTTTTATCATATTTGGAAGGAAAACTATGTTTTTAGGCGAGGATGAATTTCCCAACGGCACGGGACCTTATCATTTTTTAAAATTATATATGCGACTCAAAGGGGGTTATTTATTCGTGGGTCTATTGTTGGCGAACCTTTTCGCACAGGCGCAGGTCAGGCAACAGCCATTGATCAATGTCCTCATCGTAGATGGGTTTAGCAATCATGATTGGAGACAGACCAGCCTCCTGACAAAGCAGATCCTGGAAGGCTCGGGCCGCTTCAGGGTATCCATTTCCACAGTTCCGGCCGCAGATGATTCAAGTTGGGCCGCCTGGGATCCTGAATTTAAGAACTATGAGGTGGTCATCCAAAACACGAATAATATTCAAAACCCTGCGCTACGCTGGCCGCGCAGGATCGAAGAACGGCTGGAGAACTATGTCAGGGACGGAGGAGGATTATATATCCTTCATTCGGCTAATAATGCTTTTCCTCATTGGGAGGAATACGACCGGATGATCGGCCTGGGATGGCGCACAAAGGACAGAGGCTTTGCATTGGAGATCGGTCCTGATAATAAGATCATCCGTATACCACCGGGGCAGGGAGAAAATACCAATCACGGGGACAGGTTTGACGCGGTAATACGCGTGCTGCACCGCCATCCGATCAACAAAGATTATCCGGCGGAATGGAAAACGCCCTCCATGGAATTATACCGGTATGCACGGGGCCCTGCCGAAAATGTAACCGTCTTATCCGTTGCGTATGACAGCATAGGAAAGAAGACATGGCCGGTGGAATGGGTGGTAAAGTATGGGAAAGGAAGGGTGTACAATTCCAGTATGGGACATCTGTGGAAAGGAGACACTTACCCGTTGAGCTATCGGTGCGTAGGTTTTCAAACGACGATGATCCGGGTGACCGAATGGCTGGCTACCGGGAAAGTCACGTCGCCTCTGCCTGCCAATTTCCCCACGAAGAATGTAATGAGTTTGGTTCCCGGCAATTGAAGTGAATTGGCCTGATACTTGCATCTTTTGAAAACTATTTATATATTGTACTATCCAATCATCGTATGAAAAGACTCATCTTATTCGCAATATTTTTGCCCTTTGCCACTCAGGCGGGGCTTTACAGTTCCCATTCAACATCGACCAACCTCGTAGAAATACGTGCAGGCGCATGGCCGATGAACCTCGAAAGGGACATTGACAGAAGGGATACGTCCTATTCCCTTTTATTTCGGGATCAACAAGTTGTAAATGAAGTGGTAATGGACACCCTGTCTTTTTCCAACCTGCAGCAATTAAGGTATTTCGAGAAGGCTTTGACGACCTTAAAGAGCGGCAACAACGGGGACATCGCAAAATTTAAGGATTACTCACTCAAAAGGGCGGATAAGAAATATGAGGGTATCTGGTATATATTAAGACATCAATGGGGCTCTACCGATTTCCGGCAACCGGAGGCTGATATCATGATCAAGACGATCAGGAGTTTGTGAGTTTAAAGCGGCGATCAGCAACAATAAATCTTGCTTTTATTCGTTACAGTAACCTGAATCATATTCCGACACCTAAGAAATCAAATGTATATGAAAAAACTAGTTCTATTAGCCTTATTGATCCCTTGCCTGGCGAAAGCACAATTCACCATTACCAACACCTCTACTACCAGCCTTGTCGAGCTGCGCAGCGGAACATGGCCTATGGACCTGCAAAGGATCATAAAAGAATCGGATACCATTTACGTACTCGAATTCCGGGATCAGCAAACGAACAAGGATATCAATATGACCACCCTCCGGTTTGGAGACCTCAAACAATTGAAATATTTTCAAAAAGGATTGTCTGCTTTACGGAGCGGCAACAACGGGGATATCGCCAAATTCAAAGAATATACGATCAAGCGGACCGATGTGAAAAAGCAAGGCATCTCCTATATGCTGACCTGTAGCGAAGGCGAGTTGACCAATTTCCAGCAGGCCGAAGCCGATAAGATGATCGCTGCCATCAAGACCCTGTAACTACTCCATACTTTATTCCTCCTTATCAACTTTGCAGGGAACTTTATTTATAAGATAGAGTTCCCTGCAAATAATATATAGTACGTGCCTCCTAATTATTGAATTTTATAACCTCGAAATCCGAGGCCTTTACAGCCCCCAGACCTTGTAATTCATCATTGTCCCAGCGGTCGTCCGGCGCCCCGGTGATATACATATCGCTGCCGATATCGGCCAGGATCAGTCCGTATTTCTTCATAGCGGTCAGGATCACCTGCATATGCGGGGAGAAATGGCTGATATCGTAACTGGCTTTCAATCTTATTTTTGCACCGAAGGGAAGAGCCGATTGCATCGTACCTGTGCCATTACCTTCGTGCCGGGCGGGGGAAATATGGGCCGCTACGGTATGCGCTTTTGCGAGGGTAAACCGGATGGCGTGATCGATCTTGCCTTTCAGCATTTCATCATAGCGTACCAGGCCGGCAAATATGGGCAGCCCCGCGGCATCCGCCGATGTCCAGCCATCCTGGCGAAGTTTGTTGGACTTCAGATCGAAGATCGCGCCAGAGGATGCTTCCCAATGATCCCCGCTCACATTTGCATTATATAGTTCATAGAGCAGGCTGTTCTCCTTGTCCACTACGATCACATGGCCATCCCCGGGTTCGACAGGCGCCGTCAAGGGAATGGGATAGGGACCCGGGTCGCTTTCATTTCCATAATTACCATCATTACTATTGCTGCGGTATTTGATGGTGATCTTCTGCTGACTGCCGCATACAACGGAAAAGGGAATGCCGATGATCTTGCCTTCATACAGGCCGCTGCCGAAATCGGCCTTAACCCCGCTGCCGGAATATTTTGCCAGGATCTGGCTGCTATAAGCATCTACGGGCAACGCGGAAACATCCTGGTGCCAGGCATTATCTGCAGGGAAAATAGAAATTGATTCGGCATCTGCTTTTTGGGCATTGCAGGCGCCGCTGGTTGTGCCGCCATCACCCGGGTGAGTGGAGGGTGGGCTGTCTTTTTTGGAACAGGCGACAAAAGCCAGGAAAAATACGATCGGGAAGATACGGGTGACCTTATTCATAAGTACGGATTTTGAACTCTTTAGGTTCAAAATCCGTACCGGGTTTGTATCAAAAAGCGGTTTTTTTATGCTTAAGCTACCCTCTCTTCAGCTAATTCTTCCACGACTTCCACTTCGGCAGATTTTACCGTCTTGATGATCCGGGCAGCAACTTTATAGGGGTCGGCAGCGCTATTGGGCCTGCGGTCTTCCAACCAGCCTTTCCATCCTCTTTCTACTGTGCCGATCGGGATCCTGATAGAAGCTCCTCTGTCGGATACGCCATATTTAAATTCGAAGATCGCCGCTGTTTCATGTTTGCCTGTCAAACGGAGATGGTTATCCGGTCCATAAGCTTCGATATGTTCTCTTACCACGGGGCGGAAGGCTTCGCAAACTTTCTCGTATACATCCTGGTCGCCGCAAGTCCTTAAAAGGGAGTTGGAGAAATTAGCATGCATGCCGCTGCCATTCCAATCCAGGTTGCCCAAAGGCTTGCAATGCCAGTTAATGGCGATACCATATTTTTCACCGATCCTTTCCAGTAAGTAACGGGCGATCCACACCTGGTCACCGGCTTCTTTTGCGCCCTTGGCAAAGATCTGGAATTCCCATTGGCCTGTGGCCACTTCTGCATTGATCCCTTCTACATTCAGACCTGCTTCCAGGCAAGCGTCCAGGTGTTCTTCCACCATGGCGCGGCCATATGCGTTCTGAGCGCCTACGGAACAATAGTAAGGGCCTTGAGGTCTTGGGAAGCCGCCTTCGGGGAATCCGATGGGTTTGTCCGTCTCAGGGCTCCATAAGAAATATTCCTGTTCGAAGCCAAACCAAAAATCTTTATCATCGTCCTGGATCAGGGCCCTGCCATTACTTTGATGCGCATTGCCGGCGGGGGTCAATACTTCGCACATCACGAGATATCCGTCCTTACGCTGAGGATCTTTGACGAGATAAACGGGTTTCAATATACAATCCGACGAGCCACCGGGAGCCTGTTCGGTAGAAGAGCCGTCGAAGCACCACATCGGGCAGTCTTCCAATTTGCCGGAGAAATCTCTTTCGATCTTTGTTTTGCTACGCAAACTCTGGATGGGCTGATAACCGTCAAGCCAGATATACTCTAATTTAGCACTTGCCATAATCTATTGTTTTATGGTGATTAAATGATTGCTTAAACCAGTAATTTTAAAGGATGCGGTCTTTGGCAAGGATCGGATAGGTCGGACGGGGAGTAAAGCGAAAGTAGATAAAAATTTATATGATAAAAATAGTAAAAAAATATAATATGACTGCATGTCAATATTTACCGGCTATTTTTAGAAAAAAATCGATAAAATAAATTTATAGGCGGTTTATTAAAATAATATCTTGATAATATGCCCGAAAATATAAATATATTAAAAAGAATAATGTGTTTTGCAAAGGCGGTCATTTTTGCACTATTAACCTGTTTTATAGGCCTGCCAGGGGCTCATGCGGGGATCATCAGGATCGTCATCGGGCAGGTGGAATCTCCGACCTTTGGTGGCCGGGCATTCGGAAAAGTGGGGGTATATGAGAAAATAACAGGAAAGGCCTATGGAGAAGTAGACCCTTTATTGCCTCAGAATGCAAGGATCACCGATATCCAATGGGCGCCCCGCAATGCGAGAGGGATGGTGGAGTATGCCATGGATTTTTATATTTTGACACCTGCCGACCCCCAACAACAAAATCATAAATTGTTTGCAGAGATCCCCAATCGCGGAGGGAAATTATTCGGAGGATTTAATAACAGCGGCGGAGGGAATGATCCCGGGGCGGACAGCCGGGAAGACGAAGGGTTCCTGATGCAAAAAGGATATACGATGGCCTGGTGCGGCTGGGATATTTCAGCATCCGCAGGTAATAATAACATGACCATCACGGTGCCGGTGGCAAAGAATAAAGATGGCTCTTCCATTACAGGCATCTCCTACGAGTATATTTCTTTTGACAACGATAAGAGCACCAGCTACCGGCTTATGTATCCGGCTGCCACGTTGACTAAGGACGAGGCCCTGTTGACCGTACGTTCCTTGCTTAATGACCTGCCGCAGACGATCCCGGCTTCCGGCTGGGAATATACGGATGAACATAGCCTTCGTTTGTTGCCGGCAGGTACTCCCTTTCAGCAAAGCGCTATTTACGAATTCACCTATACGGCCAAAGACCCGTTGGTAGCCGGATTGGGGCTGGCAGCAACAAGGGATCTCATTTCTTTTTTACGATACGCGGCCAAAGATGCAGAAGGGCATCCCAATCCGCTGGCCGGAAAGATAGAGACCACCTATAGTTTCGCCATCTCGCAACCGGCCCGTTATATGAACGATTTTCAAACGGAGGGTTTTAACGTGGATGAGCAGGGGCGCCGCGTATTTGATGGCATCGAGAACTGGCTCGGAGGAGGCAGCGGGGTAGGGATCAATTATCGCTGGGCCCAGCCCGGGCGTACGGAACGCAATCGCCAGCATCATTTATACCCGGAAGGGATCTTTCCTTTTGCCTATCCCCTTCTTACCGATCCGCTCAGTGGTCAAAGAGGCGGACGCCTGGGCGGTTACCCACAGCCGGCGCTATGTCCCAAAGTAATGGAGATCAACTCGGCTAATGAGTATTGGGTCAAGACGGCCAGTCTCCTGCACACGGACTTGCAAGGAAATGATCTTGCAGACCCCGAACCTGTGCGCTTTTACCTGGTAGCAGGCATGCAGCATGGTACGGGCAATGGCAACAGTAAGGGATTGGGTCAGCAATTTCAGAACCCTACCCGTGCCGAGCCCGTTCTAAGAGCCTTGTTCATAGCGCTGGATGAATGGGTCACCCAAGGCAAAAGACCTCCGGACAGTGAAGTGCCCCGGCGGAAAGATGGGACAGCCGTACTGGCAGTAGCAAACCCGGGTCAACTAACGGGCACCGTGCCGAAGGCCGCCCTCGGCTGGCCGGATATTCCGGGAGTTACGTATTCAGGTCTCGTTACGATCCGCCATCGCTGGGATTATGGCGATCTTTTTAAACAAGGCATCATCAAAAAGTATCCCCGGGCTCCCTATAACGCACCCTCCTATCCCAATTTCGTATCCAAAGTAGACCGGGATGGAAATGAAGTGGCCGGGATACGTCTTCCTCCCGTAGCGGCGCCCCTGGCCACGCTCACCGGCTGGGCATTACGCAGGGACGGATTTGGTCTGAACGATGGGGCCGAATCGGCCGGGCAGCAAATTCCTTTTGCGCTGACAAAAGCCCAAAGATTGACTGCGGGTGATCCCCGCTTATCCCTGGAAGAACGCTACGGGGATCACGGGCGATATGTGGAGGCCGTTACGAAGGCTGCCAAAGAATTGGAGGCCCGGAGATTCTTACTGCCGGAAGATGTGCAACGCTATATAAAAGAGGCCGATACAAGTAAGGTATTGCGGTAAAAATCATTATTTTATTAAAATCCTTCGAATAATACCCGGGTTAATCGTTTATTATTACTTTATTAACCGCCGAAACCTAGATTTACTTCCGGAAGCACGACTTCCATATGAAAATTTACAACCCAAAAACTTATGGACTCTTCAAAGAAGCAATCCGGCTATGATCGCCGTGATGCATTAAAGCTCCTCGGATTAGGATCTGCAACGGGGCTATTAGGTATGTTCGGTTCCATTTCTTCCGCCAGCGCAGCCCCCCGTGAAACGCCTTCTTACGCCAAAGGCATGGCGCCTATCAAGATCAAGAGTGTAAAAGCCATCGGGACAGCACCTCAGGGGGCCAACCTCGTGGTTGTAAAAGTGGAGACGACCGAACCCGGTCTTTACGGCATCGGCTGTGCGACCTTTACCCAGCGGGCCGAAGCGGTGGTAACGGCCATTAATAGTTATATGGGCGATTTCTGTGTCGGCAAGGACGTGGATAATATAGAGGATATGTGGCAATCCTTTTTTGTAAGCTCCTATTGGAGGAATGGCCCGGTACTGAATAATGCCCTCAGCGGTCTGGACCAGGCCCTATGGGATATAAAAGGCAAGCGCGCCAATATGCCGGTGTACCAGTTATTAGGCGGCAAATCCCGTTTTGCCGTTGATGCCTATGCGCATGCCGATGGTAAAACGCCCGAAGAGGTTGCGGACAACGTTCAAAAATATATGGCCCAGGGCTTCCGCTATATCAGGATCCAGCAGGGCGGATACGGATCACTGTATCTTGCCCAGCAGCCCGATTTTAAGGATGCAGGATTTGGCAGGGCTACGGACGATTTTATGGATTCCAATGCCTATGTACAGGCCGTTCCAAAACTCTTTAAGGAAGTAAGGAAACGCTGTGGTGAGGATGTCGATCTGCTGCATGATACCCATGAGCGGGTGCAACCGCAGGATATGATCAATATGTGCAGGAGACTGGAGGAATACAATCCTTTCTTTATCGAAGACCCTGTCAGTCCCGAAAATATGGAATGGTTCAAACAGCTTCGCGCCAGCACCAGCGTTCCGTTTGCCATGGGTGAACTTTTCAATAATCCCAATGAATTCGTAGGCGCCATGGCCAGTCATTCCTTTGATTTTATCCGCTGTCATGTTTCACAGATCGGGGGCATCACGCCTGCGATGAAAGTAGCGCGGCTGGGAGAATTTTTTAATGTCAGGACCGCCTGGCATGGCCCCGGCGATGTATCTCCCGTCGGTCATGCAGCGCATTGTCATATCGACCTGGCCATCTGGAATTTCGGGATCCAGGAATCCGTTGATTTTTCTGAAAAGCTGATCGAAGTATTCCCGGGCAGCCCCACGATCAAAAAAGGCTATCTCTATGTCAATGAGGCTCCGGGGCTGGGCGTGGATGTCAATGAAACCCTCGCTGCCAAATATCCCATTAATAACAGGGCTGGTAAATGGACCATACGAAAAAGAGACGGCACTATCATAAGACCTTAATGCTCCCATACCCGGCGCCATGAAAAGGATCCACTATATCATTCTCTCCTGCCTGTCCCTGTCGGCGATCAGTGCTATAGCCGTACTGGAGTTTCCGCAAACGGAGATCAGCAATGGCATTGTCAGGGCACGCCTGTATCTGCCGGATACCGTCAATGGGTACTACCGGGGAACAAGATTTGACTGGGCCGGGGTGATGCCCGAACTGGAATATAAGGGCCATAGCTATTGCGGGCAGTGGTTCGGGACCTACAGTCCTACGCTTCATGAAGCGGTCATGGGACCCGTGGAATCTTTTTCTCCCCTGGGATATGAAGAGGCCTCCCCTGGTAAGGGTTTTGTCCAGATCGGGGTCGGTGTTCTCGCCCGCGAAGATGGAACTCCCTATGCACCCTTCCATACCTATCGTATTCTGAATGGCGGTGATTGGAAGATCAAAAAGAGACCCTCTAAAGTGGAATTTATTCATACTCTCCGGGATACGGCTGCCTCTTATGTATATACGAAGACCGTGGAGCTGATAAAAGGAAAGGCGCAGCTCGTGCTTACGCATTCCCTTAAAAATACCGGGAGCCGCCCTATTGAAACGAGTGTATACGATCATAACCTTTTCCTGCTCGATCATCAGCTCACAGGAGCGGGCGCTGTCATAATATTTCCTTTTGCACTAAAAGAGGAAGGCAAATCCAGGGGAATAGGAGATCTCGCTGTCATCAAAGACAACCAGCTCGTATTTCAGCGGGAATTCAGTAAGAGGGAACAAGTCTATACCATCTTACAGGGATATGGGAGCAGTGCGAAGGACTACGATATAAAAATTGAAAACCGCAAGACAGGGGCCGGGGTCAGGATCACCGGTGACCAGCCCCTTTCTAAACTGGTATGCTGGGCTTGCCCAACCACCTTCACACCTGAGCCCTATATCCAGTTCAGGATCAACCCCGGTGAATCCTTTAACTGGAAACTCACCTATGAATTTTATACCTGCGAAATTTCCAAATAAGCGCGAACCATTAAAAGAATGCAGATGAAGATAAAGAGCATAGCCGTGTTATCGTGTCTTGGGCTTTTGTTAGGAACAGCCCTGGTATTGGATGGCTGGAAAGACCGTACCGGAAAAGCCCTGTCCGGCGAGGGAGAAGACTGGCCCGTCTACGGAGGGAATAAAGCCGGCAACCGTTACTCTTCCTTGAGCCAGATCAATCTTACCAATGTACAGGATCTGCAGCCCGCCTGGACCTATAATTCCGTTGACCCGCCTTCCGGGAATGCGCCGGGGCGCAGGCAATTCGTGCATGAGATCCAATGCCAGCCGATCGTGGTGAAAGGCATCCTCTACGGCACCAATGCACAATCGAAACTTTTTGCATTGCAGGCGGCTACAGGAAAAGAACTATGGAAGTTCGATCCCTTTAAGGCCGGCTTTCCCCGGATCAACCAGAACAGGGGCGTGGTGTATTGGGAAAATGGAAATGACAAACGCATCCTGTACACGGCTGGTCCCACTCTTTTTGCCGTGCATGCGCTCACCGGCGAACCGGTGGAAAGCTTTGGCTTGAAAGGGAAGGTCGACCTGCACGAAGGGCTGGCGATCAACCATGATGTGACTAACCTGTCCGTGTCGGCCACTTCGCCCGGCGTGGTCTATAAAAATATCCTGGTGCTTGGCAATACGGTGTCGGAGAATGGCGATGCGGCCCCGGGTTATGTAAGGGGTTTCGATATCGTTACGGGTAAGCTGCTATGGACCTTCCATACGATCCCCCAACCCGGCGAATTGGGTTATGACACCTGGCCAAAAGATGCCTATAAAAAAATGGGCGCCGCCAACAACTGGGGCGGCCTGGCTGTCGACGAGCAGCGGGGTATGGTGTATTTTGGCACGGGCTCTCCTTCCTCCGACTTTTATGGGGGGGACCGCGCAGGGATGAACCTCTTCGCCAATTGCATACTGGCGCTCCATGCCGAGACGGGGAAAATGAAATGGTATTACCAGACCATCCATCATGATCTCTGGGACCGCGATATTCCCTGTCCTCCGAACCTGGTCACGATCCGTCATAACGGCAAGCCGGTGGATGCCCTGGTACAGGTGGGTAAGGATGGCCTGGTATACGTATTGGACAGGGATAAAGGCACTTCTTTATTTCCGGTAGAAGAGCGGCCTGTGCCCACGACCGGTCTTCCCGGGGAACATCCCTGGCCTACGCAGAAATTTCCTCTGAAGCCCTTGCCAATGTCCAACCAGGTATTTACCGAGGCGGATATCACCAATATCTCTCCGCAATCGCATGATTCCATCCTAAAGCTTTTCCGCAGGACGGAACACCGGAATACGTACCTGCCGCCGAATTTAAAAGGGGTGCTGCTGTATGGATACAGCGGAGGCGCCGAATGGGGCGGTAGCTCCATCGATCCTGATGGGATCCTTTATCAAAATGTAAATAATGCCCTCTGGGAACTACAGATGGTGTCGAGGACGACCCAGCAGAAAGAGATCGCTTCCTTTTCAGCAGGTCAGGGTTTGTATATTGCCAATTGTTCATCCTGCCACGGCCCGGACAGGAAGGGCAACGGCCTGGAAATTCCCAGCCTGCTCAATTACGACGGGCATCTGAAAAAAGACGCGGTTGCCAATATCCTGAAAACAGGCCAGGGCAGGATGCCATCATTCCAGTTCCTTCCAGAGGAGCAACGCAAGTCCATCATTAATTTCCTGCTCAACAGCAAGGCTGGCGCCAGGGTGGCCAGTGAACATAGCGGGACGCAGTCGGGCGCGGCGGAAAAGAAGAAAGAGTTTCCCTACCTCCCTCCCTATGTCAGCAAACGCTGGGAAAAAGTTACGGACCAGGATGGTTATCCCGGGATCAAACCTCCCTGGGGCACGCTTAATGCCATCGATCTCAACACCGGCGATTATGTATGGAAGGTCCCCCTCGGCGAATACCCGGAATTAACAAAAAAAGGGATACCCATCACCGGTACTGAAAGTTATGGCGGACCTTTGACAACGGCGGGCGGTCTTATTTTTATAGCTGCTACCCGGGACGAAAGGATCAGGGCCTTCGACCGGAAGACGGGGAAAGTGGTCTGGGAATACCAGCTTCCTGCAGGGGGATTTGCGACGCCTATTACCTACGAAATGGAAGGCGTCCAGTATGTGGTGATCGCTGCGGGCGGGGGAAGAGGGTTAAAGGCAGGGGGAAATTATATTGCCTTTGCGCTGCCGGAGAAAGACAGACAGCCAGCCCGGTAGATAGCAGGCCGGGTTTACGGATCTTTAGAAAAGTTTCAAGACCTTTGTTTGCCTGTTCGCTACTGCTATTTTCCTGGGGGAAGTTCCGTCCTTATTTTCTTTATTGGGATCGGCGCCCCAATCCAGCAGCCATTGAATGGTCTCCAACTTATATTTTCTTTTTACTGCGTACAACAGCGCCGTATTTCCTTCGGGGTCTTCGAAGTTCACATCGACCCCATTTTTTAAGAACCATTCCGCGATGAAGGCCGTTCTTGCCGCTGTATTCAGCCCAGTGGATCCATTGCGGCTCTTTGATCAGTAATTCTTTTAGTGCGATAAGGGGCAGGCTTTTAATGGCCTTTATAAATTTATTCATACGTGTTAATTTAATTAAATTTGGTTGAAAGTACAAACAGAACATTATGGCGAAGGTAGCGCTAGGCAGCCCGGATGGTAAATGGGTCATGGTCTCGACCATCCTGGCTTCTTCCATGGCCTTTATCGACGGGACTGCGCTGAATGTCGTCCTGCCTTCCCTGCAGAAAAGTCTTGGGGCTACCGGCGCCGACCTGTTCTGGGTATTGAACGCTTATCTGCTGATGCTGGCATCCCTCATCCTGATCGGAGGCGCTTTGGGCGACAAGCTGGGCCGGAAAAAAATATTCATGACCGGCATCTTTATTTTCCTGATCGGGTCGGCTGCCTGCGGGTTAGTATCCGATGTGCTTTTTTTGATCCTCTTCAGGATCATCCAGGGTATCGGAGGGGCACTGATGATCCCCGGAAGCCTGTCACTGATCTCTTCATCGATCGACGAAAAAGAAAGAGGGAAGGCCATCGGCACCTGGTCCTCCATCACAACGGTAGTCACGATGGGAGGGCCCGTCCTCGGCGGGGCCCTGGCCGATGCAGGTTGGTGGCGTTATATTTTCTTCATCAATATTCCCATTGGTGTCGCAGCGCTTTTTATTCTTTGGAGGAAGGTGAAAGAAAGCCGGGATGAGGAAAGTAAGCATGGCCTGGATCTTGCCGGGGCGATTGCGATAGCCCTTAGTCTGGCCTTCCTTACCTTTGGTTTCCTTCGTATACCTGCCATCGGGTTTGATCATGCGCAGATCTATGCTTCGCTGGGGGCGGGCCTCTTGCTCATCCTTGCCTTTATCATGATCGAGCGCAGGAGCAGGGAGCCTATGATGCCATTAAAATTATTTGGCAACATGGACTTCAGCGGGGCCAACCTGCTGACGTTCTTCTTATATGCAGGCCTGGGCGCCGGGATGTTATTCCTCTCGCTCAACCTGGTGCAGGTGCAGGGTTATAGCCAATTGCAATCCGGGCTTACTTTTTTGCCCTTTACCGTATTGATGATCTCCTTCGCGCGATATGCCGGTAGCCTCGCAGATAGGTTTGGCCCGAAAGGTTTGCTGATCGCAGGCCCCGCGACGGCGGGCATCGGACTATTCCTCTTATCCCTTGTGAGGCAGACAGCAGGTCCGGCGGATTACTGGACGACCTTTTTCCCGGGGGTCCTCGTTTTTGGATTAGGCATGTCGTTCACAGTGGCGCCGCTGACAGCCACCGTGATGGGCTCGGTGGAGGATCGTCATTCGGGAACTGCCTCCGGCATCAACAACGCCGTGACACGGATCGCCAATGTATTTGCCAATGCTATCTTCGGGGCGCTGGCTGTATTATTTTTTTCCGGCGCCTTACAACAATCCTTACATAAACTCCCCTTATCTATGAATGAGAAACAGGCTGTAACGGCCGAAGCAATTAATTTAGGGAATGCCAAAGTGCCTGCCTCCGTTAAGGACGCCGACAAACCCATGATCGAAAAAGCCTACCATGGGGCATTTATCGACGTCTATGGGAAAATACTCCGTATATCGGCGGTGCTGGGCCTGCTGGGAGCGCTGATGGCCCTGCTCTTTATAAAGGGAGGCCGCCGTGTGAGAAATACCCTGGCGATCTTAGCCATCGGCCTGGTCAGTCCCGGAGCTGTATTGCTGGGGCAGGGCCCGACCGTGCGGGGGGTGCATCATTATCTCTATGTCGCGGAGCCGGGTATCCGTAATTACCTCCAGTACGGGGGTCATGGATTGGTCGTCTTCGATATGGATCATGATTTTAAGTTTGTAAAAAGGATCGCTACCGGAGGATTGGATAGTAAGGGCCAGCCTTCTAATGTGAAAGGAGTGGCGGTCAGCGTATACACGCATTGTATTTATATCAGCACCATTCAATCCCTGCTCTGCATCGACCTGCTCACGGAAAAACTCCTTTGGGAAAAGACCTATGACGGAGGCTGCGACCGTATGTCCGTCAGTCCGGATGGGAAGACCCTTTATCTTCCTTCCTTTGAAGGGGACGATTGGAAAGAGGTGGATGCAGCAACGGGGGATGTGCTGCACAGGATCGTCCTTCATTCCGGATCGCATAATACTATTTACGGGCCGGATGGGAAAAAAGTATATCTCGAAGGATTAAGGTCCAATTATTTAGCCGTGGTGAATACATCGGATCAAAGCGTTGCCCTACAGGCAGGACCTTTTTTCAATCATGTCCGGCCTTTTACCATCGACGCCCGGCAAAGCCGTTGTTATGTGAATACAGATAGTCTCCTGGGTTTTGAGATCGGCAACCTGCAAACGGGTATGAAAATAGCGCATATCGAAGTAAAGGGGTATCAAATGGGGCCGGTGAAAAGACATGGATGCCCGAGTCATGGAATTGCGCTGACCCCCAACGAAAGAGAGCTCTGGCTCGCAGACGGATTCAACGAGTCCCTGCATATTTTTGATCTCAGCGGCAAAGAGCCTGCTCAGACCGGCACGATCAAGCTAAGCGATCAGCCGGGATGGATCACCTTCAGCATTGACGGGAAATATGTCATTCCTTCTACAGGAGATATTATTGATGCAAAGACAAAGAAGATCTTTACAAGGCTAAGGGATGAGACAGGGGCCTATGTACAAAGTGAAAAAGTGGTGGAAGTACAATTCACCGGGAAAAAGCTTCTAAGGGCCGGGGACCAATTTGGCATTGGAAGGGCGCACCCTTAAAGATCGCTGGCAGGAAGGATCCTGATAAGAGGATCGATCCCGAGGAGGATCTTCGCCCTTCTTGGAATGAGCGGGTCAAAGCGGGCGGGCGTCAGCAAAAGTACCACCAGGATCAGGAGAGGGAAGAGTGAGAATACGAGGCTGGCTGACCAGGCCGTCAGCGTATGGGCCATTTTACCTGCCTCCGGCGAAATAAAAAAGACGAGCATATCATAGGCAATAAAAGGACCGATGAACAAGGTGAACAGCAGGAGGAAGAACTGGCTCCTGCTCAACAGTGCCAATGCCCCTTTGGACCGCAGGAGGAAATGGGTCTCTTCCTCCAATTCCCGGAGTTCCTGTTTATAAAAAGAGGGGATCGTGGCGGTATAAAATTCCCTGAAATCCCCCCCTTCTTCCAGGCCTTGCTCGATGAGGATACAGATATGATCGAGCAGGTTCATCTGCAGGCTTTCCGTGTGGATGCCGTGTTCCCGGAGATCATTCAGGATAAAATCTATTTGTTCATCGCAGAGACAATACATTAGGCCGTTTTTGGTTTTATATCCAGCAGGGAGATCATCGTCTCCATAAAATTCGCCAGCTCTTTTACTTTCTCTTTCGTCTTAACCTTACCGGCAGGGCTCAGGCTATAATACTTCCGCACGCGCTTGCCGATATATTCCACTTCGGTGGTCACCAGGCCATCGGCCTCCAGGGCATGCAGGGTAGGATACAGAGCTCCCTCGGTGATCTGGATCTTGTCCAGCGTCAATTCTTTTACCCGCTGGGTGATCTCATAACCATACATCTTTTTGTTGTCGGCCAATAGCTTTAAGACGATCGTCTTAAGGGTGCCTTTGATCAATTCGGAAGAATAGGTCATAGTTGCAAAAGTAATTTATTCTGCCCTGAATACTTTGTTCAGGATGCGGTTAGTTTGCTTCATGGTATCCGTCAGTTCGTCGACATTTCCTCCTGTCCCCGGCTGGACAGGCGGCTGTTCCTGCTCCTGGCGCGGGGGTTGCTCCCGCCATTCCATCAGGCCGTAAATAAAAAAAATGACGGTTTCCGTCAACAGGCCGGCTGTCAGGGCGATGCTGCCATAGTCTTTGTGTTCCAGCTTGGACCAGGCTCCGAATACGACGACGGCTGCTCCAAATGAATAGGCGGTGTTGATGATCTTTTCAAAATTCATGGTCTTGCTTATTAGATTATAAGGGTAAGCATAAGACAAAGATACATAAGAAAACGATGTATCAAAGTTTTTTGTATTATTTTTTTCGGTATAGGCGGCCGGCATAGCCCTATTCTACTTTATTCCATACATCTCTGTTAAACACAGTAGCCGCGGTGATGGCGCCATCCTGGGCTTTTGTGAATTTTAAAGGAAAGGGGGTGTCCTTGTTAAAAAATTCCAGATCGGATTCCGGGAACAGATCTATTTGTTTGCCGTCCCAAAGCTGCTTCAACACGATATGATCGTCGGTGGCTGAAATTTGTATATAAGCGGTTTTTCCTCCCTGTAACTGATATTTTCCTTCGAAAGCCTTCAACTGCAGGGAGCTGAGCGAAGCGATCTTTTTATGCTCCGGGGTATAAAACCCTTTCCAGTTGTAGACGATCGCGATGCTATTCATTATTTCCTGTATGATCCTGCCGTCGTCCGAATTGACCATGATGACCAGCCCATCTCCGCCTTGCAGGCTTCCATAATACTGGCATCTAAAACCCTCATTGGCCCCGCCGTGCTGAAAATATTTGGTTTCCCCTTTTGTATCGATAAAGACCCCCAGTGCGGCTGCAGGGTTCATATAAGGAGTAAGCCTTAATCGGGTGGTTTGCTGAGAGAGCACTTTTGCGGATCTGCCTTCATAGGACAATTGCGTTTCTATTATGTATTTACACAAGTCAGTCGGGTTCGTCCAAAGCCCTGCAGGGGCATCTTCGGGATAAACATGGTATTTCCCTTTGATCTCCGCGCCGTTCGCCCGATAGCCGGTGGCTAGTAAAAGCCGTTTATCCGGGGGCGCCGGCTGGGTATAGCTACTGCCGGTCATGTCCATAGGTTTCAATACCTGCTCCCACATATATTGATCATAGGCCTGGTGCGTTATATCCATGACGATGAGTTGGGAAATGGTCGTTCCCCCTCCCGAATATTCCGATCTTAAGCCGGGCTCGAACATGGAGCGAACGGCGGAGGTGTTCGCCGGCTTTTTTCCGTCGAGTATCTGGGGTACGGTGGGCAATGACTGACCCATTTCATAACCGGGGAACCCGTGTACATTTAGCCCTGCCGTATGACTCAGGAGATGGGCTACACTTATTTTTTTGTTTTTCGATACGGAATCATACGGGAATTTCCAGGTAGTGAGATAGTCGTTTATATCAGCGTATGGGTCCAGTTTATGATCCTGAACTAATTTCAGAACGCCCACTGCATGTAAGGATTTACTGATGGAAGCGGCCTGGAAAAGCGTTTGAGTAGTCACCGGGCGCTTTTCGGAGGAGTCGGCCCATCCATAGCCTTTGGCCCATT